>Ga0209292_1007544_pt1 | contig 10288 bp, 9 predicted proteins | sample GOMGulsemesocosm_2_FD_184634 | JGI IMG/M metagenome (GOLD analysis project Ga0209292, IMG submission 184634) | Methane-oxidizing microbial communities from mesocosms in the Gulf of Mexico - GOM9C Gulf of Mexico (SPAdes) (version 2) | ecosystem: Environmental > Aquatic > Marine > Cold seeps...
ATTAGGTGGCTTCGCAATCAAAAAATTCGATGCAGCTGTTCACGGTAAAGTGAAAAGTGGTTTCGAAATGCTCGTAAACAACTTCTCTGCCGGTATCATCGGCATGCTTTGCGCAATCCTTGCATTTTTAGTGATTGGTCCTGCTGTAAAAGTACTTTCTGGTGGTCTTGCTGCTGGTGTTGGCTTGATGATTGAGTATGGCGCATTACCGCTAGCGTCTATCTTTGTTGAACCTGCTAAGATCCTGTTCCTAAATAATGCAATCAACCACGGTATCTTCTCGCCATTAGGTATCCAACAATCAGAAGAACTTGGTCAATCAATCTTCTTCTTAATTGAAGCAAACCCTGGTCCTGGCTTAGGTTTATTACTTGCTTACATGGTATTTGGTAAAGGTAACGCGAAACAATCTGCAGCTGGTGCATCAATTATTCACTTCTTTGGTGGTATCCACGAAATTTATTTCCCGTATGTATTAATGAATCCACGTCTACTTCTTGCTGTAATTGCGGGTGGCATGACAGGTGTATTCACTTTAACAGTATTTAATGCCGGTCTTATTTCGCCAGCATCACCGGGTTCAATTTTCGCGGTATTACTGATGACACCTAAAGCATCATTAATCGGTGTGATTCTATCGGTAATTACATCTGCAGCTGTGTCTTTCTTTGTAGCTGGCCTACTAATGAAAACTCAAAAGCAAACAGATGATGAAGAGTCACTAGAAAAAGCAACAAGCCAAATGAAAGGCATGAAGTCTTCTTCAAAGGGTCAAGCGACGGACGCTGCAATTAACTATGCCGAAGTAAGTAAAATCATTGTAGCTTGCGATGCTGGTATGGGCTCTAGCGCTATGGGAGCAAGCTTATTACGTAAGAAAATTGAAGCCGCAAATCTAGATATTTCAGTGACTAACCTTGCGATTAATAACTTACCGCAAGATGTAGACATTGTTATTACGCATAAAGACTTAACTGACCGTGCTCGTTCACACGCAGGTAATGCCGAACACTTGTCACTGACTAACTTCCTTGACAAAGAGTTGTACGACAACTTGGTTGATGCATTGGTTGATGCAAAGAATAAAACCGTGACAACTGAAGATGTAGTTGCAGCGCCTGTTACTGAAGATGCAGTGAGCAAAGGGAAAACACTACAACTAACAGCTGATAACGTGTTTCTAAATATGGCGCCAGTATCAAAAGAAGATGCAATTAAGTTTGCTGGTGAGCAACTGCTTAACCTAGGTTACGTCGAAAAAGAATACTTAGCGGGTATGCAAGCACGTGAAAAATTGGTATCGACTTACCTTGGTGAATCAATTGCAGTACCACACGGTACCATTGAAACAAAGCAATTCGTTAAACAAACCGGCATCGTATTTTGTCAGTTCCCACAAGGTATTCAGTGGGGCGAAGATGAAGACGACATCGCTAAATTAGTTATCGGTATTGCTGCACAAGGTGATGAACATATTCAAGTCATTACTGCGATCACCAATGCGTTGGATGACGATGCAGCAATCGAGTGTTTGAAAACAACATCGGATCCAGCTGATGTACTGCGTATCTTAAACGCTTAATAAAGTGAGGATGGCTATAGATAACTAGCCACCTGATTCGACAGTGCTATCTACATCTATCTTGTACAACTTAATGCGCAAGGTAGATGGGCAAATTTTAAATTATTGCGAGAACAAACTAATGAAAGCATTACATTTTGGTGCCGGTAATATTGGCAGAGGATTTATTGGTAAATTGTTAGCAGATGCTGGTTTTGCTGTTACCTTTGCTGATGTAAATAAAACCGTTATTTCAGCATTACAAGAGCGTCAGGCATACCCAGTAAAAGTGGTTGGTGCACTATGTGTGACAGAAAATGTGACCAACGTAACGGCAGTCGATTCAACAAGTCCAGAGTTGATTGATTATATTGCCAATGCCGACTTAATTACTACGGCTGTTGGTCCCACAGTATTAAATATTATTGCGAAGTCGTTAGCGCAAGGTATCGAACAACGTATTCAATCGGGTAATACAAGGGCGCAGAATATTATTGCCTGTGAAAACATGGTACGTGGTACCACGCAGTTAAAAGCAGCGGTATTTAGTCATCTTCCAACAGTGCTGCATGCTGATGTTGAAGCCTTAATTGGTTTCGTTGATTCAGCGGTAGACCGTATTGTACCGCCAGCTGAAGCGAGTGAGACAGACCCTCTCGCTGTTACAGTTGAAACTTTCAGCGAATGGATAGTTGACCAGACCCAATTTAAAGGTGATATCCCGAATATTCCGGGTATGGAATGTACTGACAACCTAATGGCGTTTGTTGAGCGTAAATTGTTTACGCTTAATACGGGTCATTTGATCACGGCATATTTGGGTATTCTCGCAGGCCATGACACCATCAAAGATTCGATTGAAGATGACAGCGTTCGTGAGCAAGTGAAAGCGGCAATGCAAGAAAGTGGTGAAGTATTGATCCGTCGTTACGGTTTTGATCGTGATGCACACGCGGCTTATATAGAGAAAATATTAAGTCGTTTTGCAAATCCTTATCTACGTGACGAAGTTGATCGTGTTGGTCGTCAGCCAATTCGTAAACTGAGCCCCCAAGATCGTTTAATTAAACCGTTAAATGGTACACTTGAATATCAAATTCCAAATGCGCATTTGATTAAAGGTATTGCGGCTGCGTTCTTATATAACAATGACGAAGACCCGCAAGCGGTAGAATTACAAGCAATGTTTGCTGAAAAAGGCCTCGCAACAACACTCGCGTATTATTCAGAGGTGAATGTTGACTCAGAAGTTGTTAAATTGGTTGAACAAGCTTATGATACTTTAAAAAATTAACACTATAGAGTTAAGTGCCCATACAGGGCACTTTATTAAATTAGATAATTATGCCAAACGTTAAAAACTTTGAAGCTGATGTATTAGAAGTATTGTCTGAAACCAAAAATGCCCATGAATTTTCGATGGTTTGTTATGATGTGTTAGAAGATGCTGTTGATATATTACTTCAGAATGTGTTCAGAAAAGATGATTATGCTGTTAAGTATGCCGTCTCACCGCTGCTCGATAATGATGGCCCGCTGTGGAACCTTGATGTACGCTTGAAGTTGCTATTTGGACTTGGTTTATTATCACAGTCGCTTTATGAAGACATCGAGAAGTTCACATTACTGAAAGGCGTAACGCAAGAATTTGAAGATGAACTTCAGTTTACATCCATCGAATTTATTGCCTGCCTTAATGAGATATCTGCAGTCACGCGTATCATGCCATTAGAATTTGATGCCAGCTTATTTGATTCGAGCATGCCTGAGTTATTCGCAATGCAAATGAATCGTCAAAAAGAACGTATCCGTTCAATCTTAATCTTAGCTATTACGGATATAGTGAAAGAATTACACCGCAAAACGCCTTTAAGCTAATTTCCAAGATAAACCGACACGGTTTATCTTGTGACTCATTATTAACTTCAATATACTCACCTACAAACATGCTAGTTGGTACTGTTATTGTAATATAAAGTTTATTATAAATAGCCATTTATCAAGTTGTCTAACGATACAAATAAGCAATATAGAAGGGATTGGATTAGGTTATGTTATTAGAGCAATGGATTGAAATAATTGAATTTACTGATACTGATTCCCTCGCAGATGCACTTGAATCTTTTAATGAACAGGGCATTATTGCCAATTCAGCATTACCTTACTTAGCTATTATCTTTGACAATGCGCCAACGCAGTTGTGTGATAAATTAAATCAAGTTGGTTTTAAGGGCGATATTTGCATTACGGCGCTTAATACTGACAGTAAAGGTAAATGCCATGCCATTTATGACGCTGGTCGTTTTAGCGTTAATGACGCGCAAGCTTGGTTAGAAGCAAACTAACACTATTCGACTATAACCCTCAATATACCCTCAATTCATGTCTCCATGCTGCACGTTATTAACGGGTAGCAATGAGTCATATCATTAGCTAATGTTATCATAATCAGTATATTTGATAATTATTCCTCAGAAACCATTTCAATTATAATGTCATCATTTATTTCTAGTATAACTAATCTGAACCAATTCAATGCTACAAATGTGAGCCTGTTCAATTAGTTATTTTTTATGATAGTTTATTATCGAATGCAACACGGATTGTTTATTAGTTTGAGGAAGGCATGAATTTATTTCCAAGGGATTTCCTATGGGGCGGCGCTATTGCTGCGAACCAGACCGAAGGTGCATTTCAGCAAGACGGTAAAGGTCTATCAACTGCTGATTTATTACCGCATGGTATCTTAAGTCAACATCAAGAACGCGCTGATAAAACACCAGGTATAAAAGACCTCGCTATCGATTTTTACAATCGTTATCCAGAAGACATTCAATTATTTAAAGAAATGGGCTTTACTTGTTTAAGGCTATCGATTGCTTGGACTCGTATATTCCCTAATGGTGATGAAAGCCAACCTAATGAAGCTGGGCTGGCCTATTATGACGGTATTTTTGATGAATTAGCCAAGCATGACATTAAACCTTTTGTCACCTTGTCGCATTATGAAATGCCTGTGGGGTTAGTTGAAAACTACGGCGGCTGGGCTGACAGAAAACTGATTGGATTTTTTGAATGCTATGCAATGACTGTGTTTGAACGTTACCAACATAAAGTAAAACTGTGGCTGACGTTTAATGAAATTAACATGTCATTACATGCACCTTATACCGGTGTAGGTTTGCCTGAAGCCACTGATGAACAAGCGATCTATCAAGCGATACATCATCAACTTCTTGCCAGTGCCAAAGCTGTTACCCTGTGCAAACAAATAATCCCTGATGCGCAAATTGGTAACATGCTATTGGGCGCGCTTAATTATCCTTATACTTGTAACCCTGATGATGTTATGGCCGCTGTACATGAGAATAACAAGTGGTTATTTTTTGGTGATGTGCAAACCCGCGGTAAATATCCTGGTTATATGCTGCGTTATTTTAGAGACAATAATATTGAAATTATTATGCAAGAGGATGATTTAGAGGCTCTTGCACAAGCCAGTGTCGATTTTATCTCGTTTAGCTATTATGCCAGCGGTTGTGCCAGTGCCGACCCTAAGCAAAAAGAAGTCGGTAACATTATTGATAGTGTGCCGAATCCTTATTTACAGAAAAGTCAGTGGGGCTGGCTAATCGACCCGAAAGGCTTGCGTATATTATTGAATTTCTTGTATGACAGATATCAAAAGCCGCTATTTATTGTTGAAAATGGCTTAGGCGCACGTGATGAGGTGACTGAAGAGGGCGAGATCATTGATGATTACCGCATTCAATATTTGAACGATCATCTTGTGCAGGCTAGAGAAGCGATTTTAGACGGTGTTGAGCTGATGGGGTTCACCAGTTGGGGGCCGATTGATTTAGTGGCTAACTCGACTGCAGAAATGGATAAACGTTATGGTTTTATTTATGTTGACCGTCGTGACGATGGCAGCGGTACTTTAGCGCGTAGCCGTAAAGAAAGCTTTTTCTGGTATCGCGATGTAATTCAAACACGTGGGGCGTCACTTACCGTTTAACATCTAACACTTACAACACCTTACTTGCGCTCATGAATAATGGGCGTATATTTTATAGCTATAATTATCAATTATGTATTTCGATAAAAGTGAGCGTGCTTATGCCTGCAATCCCATCAGACTTTGTTAATTACAAATCAACCCCGATCTTTACACCGGACAATATTCCTAAAATGTTTCTGCATTTGCATAATACCCGCGCGGGTGTTTATGGCAAAATTATTGTCATCGCTGGTTCGTTAAAATTTTATGGCTTTACCGAAAGACGAGGCGACATTGAGCAAGAGATAGTTATCGTAAAAGATGAAACGGCTATTTCTCCGCCTGAGTATTGGCATAAAGTCGAGTTTATGACTGATGATACTCGCTTTAGAGTCGACTTTTACGCCCAGAAAGACTCAGATATCGTTGCCGAAAATCGCTCTGAACGTAATGATTAAAGGAAAATATCAATGCCTGCGACAAAACCAAAACTGTATCACGTCTATGATCCCATGTGTTCGTGGTGCTGGGGTTATAAACCAACGTGGGATAAAATTAAACAAGCTGTTGCTGATGATGTAGAGATTATTTATGTATTGGGCGGTTTAGCATCTGATACAGACGAACCTATGCCAGAAATGATGCAGGCGCAAATCGCTTCTTACTGGAAGAAAATTGAGAACTTCCTCGGCACCAAATTCAACTATGAGTTTTGGACTGAGAATAGTCCTCGACGTGCCACTTATCCTGCTTGTCGCGCTACTCTAGCTGCGCGAGCGCAAGGTGCTGAAATGGAGATGCTCAATGCGATACAAGAGGCTTATTATCTGGATGCTAAAAACCCAAGTGATAGTCATGTCTTAATTGAACTTGCAAAGCAGCTTGGTTTAGAAATGAATCAGTTTGAAAATGCGTTTTTATCTCAACAAATTCATCAAGACTTATTAACTGAAATTAGTTTTGCTCGTTCTATAGGCGGCACTAGTTTTCCTTCTCTGTTTATCGTTAAAGAGGGTGAGAAAGTTAAACAGGTCGACATACCGGTTGATTATAAAGACGCAGAATTGACGATAGAATTGATAAGAAGTGTGGTTCGAACGATTTAAATATTAGTACTATTTCAATAGTTAGAAATAAGTCAGCCTGACAATATTAAGCAAGTATCGCTTATAAAGTCAGGCTGTTTTTGTAAGGCTAATTGCTTTGTAAAGCTAATCGCCTATTACGCTTGTGCTAGTTCTTTTTCTGCAGCAAGTGCTTCTTGTGCGTGGGTCATCTTGATTGCAGCCATAGGCCCTGTTACCAGAGTAATTGCGATTAAGAATGATACCGGCACAGCAGTGATAACAATGAATGATTGCAATGCATTCAAACCACCGTCACCTGCAAGTAATAACGCCGCAGCCACACAACCCATGATAATAGCCCAGAATAAACGTTGTTTACGATCCGGTTCATTATCACCTGATACAACCATGGCAATCGAATAAGCCATTGAGTCACCAGTTGTCACCACAAATGTGGTTGTCAGGATCAAGAACGCAGGTAGCAATAGTTCGCTTAATGGTAATTGTTGTAATGTTGCAAGCAATACTGCAGGTAAACCCGCTTCACCTAATGGACCAGAAATAATCCCAGGTGTTTGTAGCTCAAGGAAGATACCTGTACCACCGAGCACTGAGAACCAGAAGTTCGTCGCAATCGGTGCGCCAATAGCAACAGCTAATACTAGCTCACGAATGGTACGACCTTCAGAGATACGCGCAATGAAGATAGCCATCATAGGTGCAAAACCAATGAACCAGCCCCAGAAGAACCAAGTCCACCAAACATTCCAACCTGGATTGTCGTTAGTGACACTCATGGTTGGCATATCTTGCAAGTAAACAGCAAAGGCACGACCAAATTGTTCAAAAATGAATTGCGTTGGGCCTAAGATAAGGATTGCGATTAGCAATGCAAATGCACCGATAACGTTTAAGCGACTAAGCCACTGTAAACCTTTATCCATACCAGATGCTGCCGATATTGCACAAATCATCACTACAACAGCTAAAATCATCAGCTGAGAGTTCATGTCATTTTTAAGGCCTGTTAGCACTTCAAGGCTGTAGCCCATTTGCGATGCTAAGAAACCAATTGGACCAATAGTACCAGCGGCTACGGCAATGATCGAACAAGCATCAATCACAGCACCAAACCAATGGTTTTCTAAACGATTACCAACGATAGGGAAAAGTAACGCACGAGGACGCAGCTTAATACCATGATGGTGATGTGCGTACATCAACACAATCGTTGCGAGTGTGCCCAGTACAGACCAGGCGAGAAAGCCCCAATGCAAGAAGCTTTGGCTTAGTGCTGGAACAATAGCGTCAACAGTCGAACCTGTAATGTCAGGGTAACTTGCTGATGGCGTTATGAAATGGTAAATCGGTTCTGCTGCAGACCAGAAAACACCACCACCTGCTAATAGCGTACACATGATCATTGCTAACCAGCGGAAGGTGCCTATTTCGGGTTTGGTTTTCATGCCCATACGGGTTTTACCGTAACGGGTTGCTGCGATGCATAATGCAACTGCAAAGTTCGCTACCATTAGCCATTGCCAAAAGTAACCAAATTGTCCAGCAGCGGCTGAAAATAAGTCTTGGATTAAGGTTGTAAAACGAGGGAGGTCAATGATTGCAGCCAATAAGAATAAGCTAATAAAGCCAATTGTTAATGCTGGAACCAATTTGTCGCTTTTGCGACGCTCTGAGGTATTCGGTATTACGGGTACTTCTTCGCCAATCTGGCATGCATTTAGTTGCATAAAATTCTCACTAAGGGTGTGAGGGGCGGTATAATACCAGCGTTTTATTAATTTTCCAGTTTAATGTGCCGCATTGATATATTTGGTGAGATATGTAACTGGAAACATCATTTTTACGATATTTAAAATTTATTTGTATCAAGGAGTTAGCTGCTTGGTTACCCCATTGGTAATATTTTGATCTTGCTCACGGTTTTTAGTTGCACACTCTGGGTTGATTGTATTTTGACCGATTTATGTTTCATTTATGAATGGGCTTTGGCAGTGATGGGGGGAGTGATTTCTATTTAGTGTAACGAATTTAAAGGCTTAACAGCATATGCTGTTAAGCCTGACTAAGTTTATTAAAACTAGAAGCTCGGCAGCATTTCTGTTGCAACCAACTTATTGTGGGCAGCTTCTAGGAGCAGTTGATTGGCTTTAGCAATATCAGGGGCAAAATAACGGTCTTTGTCGTAGAAATCGACGCGCTCACGTAATTCTGCTTTCGCCTGTTCAATTAACGGGGATGATTTTAGCGGTGCTCTGAAATCAAGTCCTTGTGCCGCAGATAACAGCTCAACCGCTAAGATTCCACGGGTATTTTCAGCCATGTCTTTCAATCGACGCCCCGCAAAGGTCGCCATTGAGACGTGGTCTTCTTGGTTGGCTGAGGTTGGTAAACTATCGACCGATGCTGGATGGGCTAATGACTTGTTCTCACTGGCTAACGCCGCAGCGGTTACTTGTGCGATCATAAAGCCAGAGTTAACACCGCCATTATCAACGAGGAATGGTGGTAATTTGCTTAAGCTACTGTCAATCAACAGTGCCATGCGACGTTCTGATAAACTGCCTATCTCTGCAATCGCAAGCGCAAGGTTATCACTGGCCATGGCAATCGGTTCTGCGTGGAAGTTACCCGCTGAGATAATATCGCCATCATCGGCAAAAACTAACGGGTTATCTGATACTGAGTTGGCTTCGACTTCAAATATCTCCGCTGAATTACGGATCTGCTGTAAACATGCGCCCATTACTTGTGGCTGACAACGCAGCGAGTAAGGGTCTTGGACTTTTTCACAAGCGGTATGAGAGTTACCTATTTCACTACTAAATTCAAGTATGTGACGGTACATAGTCGCTGAATCCATTTGTGAGCGATGACCACGTACACGATGTACACGAGGATCAAACGGACGACGGCTACCTAGTGCAGCTTCAACTGTCATTGCGCCACATAAAGTCGCCGATGCAAACAGATCTTCGGCAGCAAACAAACCTTCAAGGCCAAACGCAGTCGATGCTTGCGTGCCGTTTAATAGTGCTAGCCCTTCTTTTGGTGCTAAGGTGATCTTCTGCATACCTGCAATCGCTAGTGCTTCTTCACCAGAAATCACTTTACCTTGGTGGCGCGCTTCACCTTCACCCAGTAATACTGTACTCATGTGGGCAAGTGGGGCGAGATCGCCTGATGCACCCACAGAGCCTTTTTTCGGTACGCAAGGGTAAACTTCGGCATTAACCAGTTGCATTAATGCTTCAATCACAGATAAACGAATACCTGAAAACCCACGCGCTAGACTATTAATTTTAAGCACCATCATCATGCGTACGGTTTCATCGTTCATGAACTCACCGATACCTGCCGCATGGGATAGCACAATACTGCGTTGCAGCGTTTCGAGATCTTCCGGCGCGATACGGGTATTGGCAAGCAGACCAAAACCGGTATTAATACCGTAAGCCACACGGTTTTCTGCAATCACATTATTTACAATTTCAGTGCTGGCATGAATGTCATCATGGCAACTTGGGTCGAGCGACACCTGTACTGGTGAACGACTGATTTGACGAAGTTGTGCCAGTGTTAATAACCCTGGTTTAATTGTAAGTTTGTACATGTTGTTCTCCAAGATTATTTATTACGATT
>Ga0209292_1007545_pt1 | contig 10286 bp, 7 predicted proteins | sample GOMGulsemesocosm_2_FD_184634 | JGI IMG/M metagenome (GOLD analysis project Ga0209292, IMG submission 184634) | Methane-oxidizing microbial communities from mesocosms in the Gulf of Mexico - GOM9C Gulf of Mexico (SPAdes) (version 2) | ecosystem: Environmental > Aquatic > Marine > Cold seeps...
GTTAAAGCGATGCCACACGGCCAAGCTGGTACGCACCTGATTGGGGCTCACGTTAACCAGCATTTCCCTCCAGCGCTCTTGACTGATGGAGGAGATCGCACACATAGAGACCGTTGTCAGGCCTCCAGGCTCTTCTATAAAACTGTTCTTTACTTCAAAGCCACGGCAAATTTCGCAAAATTCCGCCGACCGAATCAGGGCTTGACGAAGGTTGGTGCAATGAATAACCGTCAGGCACATTAAGCGAAACGAACCGTTGCGCACTTTGCCGCCGCTAAACATGCCAAAACACTCATCCTGCATCAACCAAATTAGACGTTGATACAGCTGGCCGTATTTGATCGCTGAAAAGAAGCGAGATTCGTTGAGCGCCTCTAAGCTGAGCCCCAATTCTTCGAGCAAATTTTCAGTGTCACAACCGTTATCATTGGCCGCTTGCAGCAATGACAAGGCGTAAGAAGTGGGTACGCTGGTGGTATCTGTGTTCACTTAAACAGTCTCTTAACCCCATTGATGGCGGCCACAGCGATAAATGCGGCGAGAACAAGCACCAATAATAGTGCCACACATGTCAGTAAAAAACTCAAAGCTTTTTCGACTGGCAAGTCCCAACCCACAATTGCCAGGGCTATAAAGGCGCTACCAGCCAACATCGACACCAGAATTACCGAGCGTGATTTTTGGGCTTTACTCCGCCGTTTTAATGAAAACATAAACACTTACCTAGGTATAAACCTGAGACTATAGCTCAGGAATCAAAAGTTTCAGGGCGTGGGCAACACCGTCTTCGTCTACTGACAAGCTTACCCAGTCGGCCGCCGCTTGAACATGCGCTTCCGCATTGCCCATGGCAACGCCAAGGCCGGCCAAACGTAAAAAGGCTATATCGGAGCCCGCATCGCCAAAGGCCATCACCTGCTCGGCCGTCACTTGGTGATGTTCTATCAAGCGAGCGAACGCTTCAGTTTTATCGGCTTCGGCAGCAATTACGCTGGCAAACAGCCAGTTGGGTTTCGCTGGAAACCGCGCATAGGCAAATTGAAATTGCGGGAAATGGCTTTCAAGCTCTTGCAAGCAACCAGCCGCTTGCGTTTCATCAACACCTATTAATAGCTTCTGTACAGAGCACTGCTTGTCGTTCATCAGTGTTTCAAACTGAACCCGCTCGGGCTGTACTCGTAAATGCTCCCCGTGGGCGACACTGACATCACAGGCTTCTTCGACAAAGTGCTGCTGGCCCGCATACAGTTCACAATAAACCTGCTTCTGGCGAATCAGCGCCAACAAAGGTGTTAGATCTGCCTTATTGAGCCTACTCTCATGTATACAACTCTGGCTGGAAGGGTCGAATATCATTCCTCCCGTATAAAACAGACCGCAAGCGTCGAGGCCCAATTCGTCGAACAAAAATTGACATGCAAAAGGTGGTCGACCGGAGGCAATTGCGGTTTTTATACCCATAGCCTGAATACGCCGCAACTGTTTCTGCAAGTTTTTCGAATACCGCCCATCGCGCCCCAGCAAGGTGCCGTCCACATCAAAAAACACCAATTTAATGTCGTGGGTTTTGCTCTGAATACCTTGATCCACAAACACCTAGTCCAGCGCCCGCAAAACTTGAATTAAGGTCGTCATGAAAGGAATCATCATCTAGTGCTCGGCTAGGAGAGCCAGTAGCTCGGCTTCGTCTATAATAGTGATGCCCAATTCTTGCGCTTTGGTTAATTTGGAACCGGCCGCAGGGCCGGCAATCAGCCCGTGTGTTTTTGCAGATACGCTGCCCGCCACTTTCGCGCCCAATGCCTGCAGCTGGGCTTTTGCATCCGCTCTGGATATTTGTTCCAGATTTCCTGTAATGACCCATGTTTGCCCAGTGAGTGGCAATTCTTCTGCTGGCACCAAGACAATCTCGGGCCAGTGGATACCCGCGGCAATTAGACTTTCCACCGCTTCAAGATTGTGAGTCTGTTTAAAAAAGTCTGCAATATAATGCGCCACAACTGGACCTACATCGGCCACCGATAACAACTGTTCTTCGCTGGCGGCGGAAATATTTTCAACGCTGCCAAAATGATGGGCTAGGCTTCGCGCCGTGGCTTCGCCCACTTCGCGAATACCAAGGGCAAACAAAAATCTGGGCAATGTTGTTAAGCAGCTTTCTTTCAGGGCGGCCAGCAAATTTTTGGCTGACTTTTCGCCCATGCGCTCAAGCTTGGCAAGCGCGGCAAACTCCAGTGAATATAAATCGGCCACCGCATCAATAAGGCCTTTATCCACCAATACTTCTACTAACTTGTCCCCCAAGCCATCAATGTCCATGGCTTTGCGGGAAGCAAAATGTTTTATCGCCTCTTTGCGTTGAGCACCACAAATTAGCCCGCCGGTACAGCGAATAACCACTTCGCCTGCCAGTGTTTCCAAAGGCGATTCACACACAGGGCAGGTCTCAGGAAATACAATATCTTGCACGTCTGCAGCTCGCTTCGCAGCCACCACAGACACCACTTTTGGAATAACATCCCCCGCGCGATGCACCACAACGTAGTCGTTAATCTTTAAACCTAAACGCTGAATTTCATCACGGTTGTGCAAGGTGGCATTCGATACGGTAACACCGCCTACAAACACTGGTTCCAGCCGAGCTACTGGCGTTATAGCACCCGTGCGCCCCACCTGAAATTCCACATCCAAAAGGCGCGTAATTTCTTCCTGAGCGGGAAACTTATGAGCAATGGCCCAGCGCGGTGCGCGCGAAACTTGACCCAAGCGCTCTTGCAGAGCTCGGCTGTTCACTTTGAACACGATGCCGTCAATGTCGTAGGCCAATGACTCACGCAAACCGTCAAGGCGTTGAAAATAGCTCATGCACTCGTCAATATTTTGCGCAACAGCCATTTCCGAATTAATCAGCAAGCCCCAAGAATTTAACGCGTGCAAAACCTCAGTATGCTGATCGGGCAAAGATCCACCTTCAACCCAACCCACGCTGTAGGCGCACATCTGCAAAGGGCGCTGGGCAGTAATTTTTGAATCCAGCTGACGCAAACTACCCGCCGCCGCATTGCGAGGATTCACAAACTGCTTATCCCCCGCGGCGGCGGCCGTCTGATTTAAACGACGAAAACCAGCCTTTGGCATATATATCTCACCGCGCACTTCAAGCGTATGTGGATAGCCTTCACCGATTAAGCGTAGGGGAATAGATTCAATAGTGCGTACATTTTGGGTGATGTCTTCGCCCGTACTACCGTCACCCCGAGTGGCGCCGCGCACCAAAACTCCTTCTTGGTAGAGCAAACTCACCGCAATGCCGTCGAGCTTAGGCTCGCAGGCGTATTCAATCGGCGCACTAGATTTCAAGCGGTCACACAGGCGTTTATTAAACTCGCGCATGTCCTCTTCATTAAATGCATTACCCAAAGACAACATGGGCACTTCGTGAGCCACTTGCTCAAAAGCACCCAAGGGTGTGGCGCCCACGCGTTGGGTAGGCGAGTCTTGAGAGACTAATTCAGGATGTTCGCTTTCAATGCCCTGCAGGCGCTGAAATTCGCGGTCGTATTCAGCATCCGAAACAGTTGGGTCATCTAATACGTAGTAGCGATAATTATGATGGCGAAGCTTTTCCCGCAGGGCTTCAACATCACCGCGCAGGGCTTCCGGAATATTAGGCATCATCAGATTCTATACAGGCACGCGAGATAGCTGTTTGCGCTCAAACTCTCGAATGCGTTGACGAGAATGCTCCAGTGTTTGCTGAGTCATTACACTGCGGTTTTCGTCCTTTAGTTCGCCGCCCAGTTGCACTTGCAAGGCGTGAGCTGTTTGCGCCATGAGATCAAAAGCCTGCAAACTGTCGCCGCTCATTGGCAGAGACAAAAACAAGCTGATTCCCGGAGTTTCAAATACGTCCATTGTATTAAGGTTGAAAAAGCCGGGCTTCACCATATTAGCCATGCTAAATAGAATTGGGCCTTCTCCGCTCTCCGTTTCGTGGCGATGGAAAATGTTCATATCGCCAAAACGCATACCGCAACTGAGCACAACATCCAGCAAAGCTTCTCCGGCCAAAAACGTGCCGGCGGGCGCCATGACGTTAATCACTAACACTTCTTCTGCGGGTAATTCTGCTTCCGCTGCGTTCTCAGAATTCTTAAATGAAGGCTCTACACGAGGTTCACTCGTCTCAGTAAACAGTGGATCGCTCGAGGTATCGAAATCTTCCGCCAAAGTGGGCTCTACAGGCTCAGCCTCAGGATCTATGTCCATAAGCATTGGCACGTCTTCGTCGAGGTTCAGGGCCACCTGCTCCTTTACAGGCGATTTGCGAGAGGATGACTCATCTTCGGCTACGCCATTACCGCCAATTACTCTAGCTCCGCCGTTGGGCAATTCGCTGCCATATTGGTCGGCGTCTTCTTTGTCCGACCCCATACCACTTTGCTGCCCGATATTACGAGACATTTTAATGCCGCCGTGACGAGACTGGCGCATGCGACGCAAGCCATCCAAGAGGATTCCTGCTATTAGCAGTACCACTATTACTGTTAACCATTCACGCATAATACTTTCCGTTTTAATCTTGTTGCGCTTTCGCGCATTGTTCAAATTTACATAGCCGCAAGTTCAGCGGCCTCTTCGACGTCCACCGTTACCAGACGGGACACTCCCGGCTCGTGCATGGTGACGCCCATCAACTGATGGGCCATTTCCATCGCAATTTTATTGTGCGTAATGTAAATAAATTGTACGTGCTCTGACATTTGCTCAACCAAACGCGCATAACGAGCCACGTTGGCATCGTCCAAAGGCGCATCCACTTCGTCCAACATACAAAAAGGTGCAGGGTTCAATCTGAATATAGAGAATACCAAGGCGATAGCCGTCAATGCCTTTTCGCCACCAGACAAGAGATGAATGGTGCTGTTACGCTTGCCTGGTGGTTGTGCCATGATCGCAATGCCGGTGTCGAGCAAATCGTCGCCGGTCAATTCCAAATAGGCGTGACCTCCCCCAAACACTTTGGGAAAGAGTTCTTGCAGCCCTTTGTTAACTTGTTCAAACGTTTCTTTAAAACGTGTTCGTGTTTCCCGATCAATTTTACGGATCGCATTTTCCAAAGTGTCGAGCGCCTCTCTAAGATCATCGTTTTGCTGATCCAAGTAATTTTTGCGTTCAGACTCTGTTTTGTACTCGTCAATGGCCGCCAAGTTAATGGGTCCTAAGCGCGAAATACGAGCGGCTAGGCGTTCCAGTTCTTCTTCCATGGGGCGTTCTGAAGCGTCGTCGGGTAAATTTTCTAACAAGGTTGGCAGGTGGAATTGATCTTCAGTCAGCTGCTCTTCCACTGTACGACGCTGAACTTCGAAGGTCTGCGCCGACAAGCGTTCTTGCTCGAGCTCACTGCGTACAGACTGAATGCCCTGCTCAGCTTGGTTACGCGCCTGCTCCACTTCGCGTAATTTCTGCTCTACTGTTTCAACCGCACGGCGCGCTTCAGCTAATTCAGACTCAACGTCCAAACGCGCAGACAGTTTTTCTTCTAATTCAATTTTAAGTTCTTCAACCGGGTCAGTGTTTTCACCTAAGCTCGCTTGTAGCTGCTCACGCCGCTCACTCAAACGCTGCGCTTGCTCTTGAAGCCGCGCCATGCCGTTGCGAATAGCCTCAAGCTGAGTGGTCAAAGACTGATGACGCATTGCCAGCTCGTGGGCCTTATCTTTGTCGTGACGAGCGCCCTGTCTTGCGGCGTCTAGTCGAGAGCGATATTGATCGCGCTGTAGCAACAATGTTTCGCGCTGTTCAGTATCGGCCTCCATTGCTTCTATAGCGTCGCTCAAGATCATCCGCGCTTCGGCGAGACTCTCTGTCTCCTGATCCATTTGCTCGCGGGCTTCTCGTATCTCACTGTCAACGCGATCGCGGCGCATAGCCGTTTGTTCAATGCGTACTTTCTTGGCACTTAATTGCGAACTGATGTCATTGTGGCGTCGACTTTGCTCTTGCCCTTCTCTACGCAGTGTTTCTCGCTCTGCTCCAAGGGTTTTAAGTTGTGCTTTACCAGCTTCCAATTGCTCGCTGAACTGCTCAACTTCCGTCTCAGCCCTTGCAATATCAGCACACAGTATTTCCAGTTCCTGTTTGCGGGCAATGACGCCGGCCGTCGCATCAACATCACGAGTAACACGCAGCCAATTTGAACCCAGCCAAATGCCGTCTTTAGTGATAATCGATTCGCCATGACCTAGAGTGCCGCGCAGGCTCAAAGCCTGAGCTAAATCGTCCGCCGCATAAATACCCGCGAGTAGAGAACCTAAGTTGTAATCAGCTTGTACGTAGTGGCTGAGTAAAGTTTGGTTTTTATCGCTCGCCGCCGCAAACGACACAGAAGTATCCAGCAAGACCAACTCGCCCTGCTCGAGGTTTTCCAAAACACCGGCTACTGCATCAAACCCGTCAGTACAAACCGCCTGGAGAGAGTTTCCTAATACTGTTTCTACGGCCTTGTCCCAGCCATCGCTCACGGTCAAGCCTTCGGCAACGCGAGGCTGCTCATCGAGCTTGTGTTCACTGAGCCAGTCACTGACCGCACCGCTCTTCTCGCCCAATGCGGCCTGTTGTAATGCCTCGAGAGATGCGTGACGGCCGCGCATGGCCTGCAATTTGCCCCGTACGGAATCAAGCGACTTTACCGCAGCGCCATTGCTTTCTTCTAGCTGATCTAGGCTCTCACTGTGCTGATCAATTTGCTCTCGCTTTTCTTCGGACTCTAAGTCGAGTTCCGCCAGCTGCTCGCTTAATAGTTCTAAATCTTCTTCGCCCTCAATAGAGCCGAGGTCATCTTTCTCAATATCGAGCTTTTCAATCCGCTGCAAGAGCCGCTGCTGAACTTGATCGAGATGCTGAATACGGGATTGTTGAACTTCCGCTTTTTGACGAGGTTCGGCAGCACGCTGATTGAAACTGTCCCACTCAAGCTGCCAGGCCTGCATGTCTTCTTCGGCGGACTGCAAGAGATCGCCTGAATTGTCTTCAGCCGCTTGCAACAACTCGAGCTCCGGCTCTATTTCAAGCAGCTCACTTTCCCAGCCTTCTATTTTTTCATTGTCTTGTGCGAGGTGCTCTTCCGCACTGTTGGCGTCTAAACTGGTTTGTTCAAGGTCAGCTTGCAATTGCCGCGCTCGCTCTTGAACATGCTGAATGCTTTGCTCAACTCGAGCAATTTCAGAACCTACCGCGTAAAAACGCCCTTGAACATCATTAAATTTGTCACTCAGATCAGTGTATTCACTGCGGCATTTTTCAATTTCTGTGTCTTTGCTCACCTGATGGGTCACAAAGGCTTCTACTTTTAATTCCAATTCGCGAATAACGCCCTGCTTAGCCTGGGCGTGGCTGTCAAAGTTCTTGTAGCGCAAAGCTTGCAACTGGGCTTTCTGCAGACGCTCTTCTTTTTTGAACTCCGTGTATTTTTCGGCGGCGGCTGACTGCCGTTGCAAACGCGAGAGCTGGCGTTCCAGCTCATCGCGAATATCGGTGAGGCGCTCCAGATTTTCTTCTGTGCGGCGCATACGGTTTTCTGTATCGCGACGGCGTTCCTTGTACTTCGAAATACCCGCCGCTTCCTCAATGAACACGCGCAGTTCTTCAGGCTTGGCTTCAATGAGCTTCGAGATCATGCCCTGCTCGATGATGGCGTAGCTGCGAGGACCTAGGCCCGTGCCAAGGAAAATGTCTGTGATATCTCGGCGGCGGCACTTCGTGCCGTTCAGGTAGTAGTTATTTTGGGCGTCACGGGTCACTTTTCGCTTGATCGAAATTTCTGTAAACCCGGCATATTCACCTTTAAGTGTGCCGTCGCTGTTGTCAAAAACCAGTTCGATGGAAGCCTGGCCCACAGGCTTACGCCCTCCGGAACCATTAAAAATAACGTCCGTCATCGACTCGCCGCGAAGGTTCTTCGCCGATGATTCACCCATCACCCAACGCACGGCGTCAATGGTATTCGATTTGCCGCAACCATTGGGTCCCACAATCGCACACAAGTTGCTGGGGAAATTAACTGTCGTTGGATCAACAAATGATTTAAAGCCTGCCAGCTTGATGCATTTTAACCGCATAAATCGTTTTCACTTAAACTTTTGATTTTGTTATGTTTTTTGGACTTGGCGGGGAACAGCATTGCACTGAGAAGCAACAATGGTGCACGCCGATTTTGCCAACGTAAATATTTTGCCGATTCTACACGCTTGGTGCGGGCTTTTCACCTATGAAGACAGGGGTTTTGGCTTATGTGTGCCAAGAGGCTCTGTGAAAGATCTATAGGCCTGCAGATAAGGAGGGAATTAGGCTAGATTGGGAATTTAACAAAGGGGATTCAGTCGCCTGTTATTTGGCCCCGAACACCCTCCTCCCTCTAGCCTTAATGACCTTAAGGCAATATTTCAGAGATTACTATAGCGACACTTGCAGAAGCCCCCTTTAGCTCCAACAGACCACTGCTGCCAATCCAGTCTCCAGGCTGAGCGATAGCGCCCCCGTCTTTCGACAAACGGGCAATAACTTCAAGCTCTGGCGCGCTTGCAATGGTCATTCCGGGGGCCATAGCCATCGATTCATCCAAAGTCACCGTCAGCGGCAAGTCGGCAACGCTCAGCTTGCGAATGGCCAAGGGCATTTTAGAACCCTGCCACGCTCTAGCATAGACAAATACCACTTGATCAGAGCTCGCCGCAATGTCTTTGCTGATGTCTACGCTCACACTGATTGAGGGAGCCGCAGCCAGCTCAGCCCCTTGGGCAGGCTCTTCTGTGCCGCTGGAAGACTCTCCCAGCAACTCCTGCGCACGAGCTATGCCGCCCATCAGCGCCTGAGCGCCACTTGATTGCTCACTCTCCCCCTGCGCAACATTGAATTTAAGTGCTTGGCGCCAACTCTGAATGGCCATGGCGTAGTCTTTTTGTTCAAACGCCGCGATTCCCGCCAGGCCCAAAGCTGTTGTGTTATTTGGCTCTAGCGTCAGGGATTTGGCGACCATAGCGGCCACATCGGGCGACATTTGGTTACCATTACCCAAGAACATAGCCTGAGCCTGCTCCGCCATGATGCCTCCGGAATTAGGAGCCAACTGCAGCAGGCGCTGATAAGCCCTAATGGCCAGCAAGTAATCTTGCATCTCCATAGCGGTGCGAGCCAACAAATACCAGTTCTGCTGATTCTCTGGCTTACTCTCCAGTCGCGACTGCAGGCGATTGATAAGCGCAAGAGCGGGCTGCTTATCTGGGCGCCGGCCGGCTTGCATCGCGCTGATGTCGTTTCGATACTTTTCCGCTATATCTTGAGTTATTTGCCAATCTTGTGCCGCACCCTGCTGCCAATACCAAACGCTGGCCAACACCGGCAAGACCAGCGCTATAAGCAGTAGCCCTAGCTTTCCTTGTAGCGCCGTGCCAGCCGAAGGCCCAGCTTGAGACTGACTGTCTTCAAGCAGCGCCCGCTGCTGTTCTAGCAATAAGGTTTGATACTGATCTTCATCAATAGAGCCCCTAGCCAAACTGGCCTTAAGCTCATCCAGATGCTCTTTGTATAGGCTAACGTTGGCCTGCTGCCGCTCGGCACTCAAACTATCACCCAAGGGAGCAGCGCTCAGTTTGCGACTCCCTAACAGGGGCCAGAGCACAAAACCCAGCGCCAACAGCCCAAGCATCCCCATTCCCAATATAATTGCGTTCATTTTTATTCAGCCTTTTTCAGCAGCGCGTTCAAGCGAGCTTGCTCAGTTTTGGTCAAGGGGGTTCTTTCTGGAACGCCTGCGTTACGACGACGGCGCACAATCAGGGCGATAACCGAGCCGCCCAGCAGCAGCAATGCCAGCGGCGCAAACCATAGCAACCAGGTATTGGGCTGAAGCCTAGGATTGTAGAGCACGTAGTCGCCATAGCGATCGACCATGAAATCGACAATCTCCTTATCGCTCATACCGTTTTTTAATAAGTCGTGCAGCTCCCGACGCAAGTCTGAGGCGATGGGAGAATCTGAGCCGGCCAAATTCTGGTTCTGGCATTTTGGGCAACGCAGGTCGTCGACAAAACTTTGGTAGCGTTGACGCTGCTGATCACTGTCAAATTGATAGACCTCGACCAAAGCTTGAGAATTCACCGCAGAGAGACAGAATACACATAGGATAAAAAATGTTCGCAACACCTTGAGACACCTAGCCTGAAAATAGAGGCGAGATTATAGCAAACACTGCGGTTTTGGGGGTATCAATGTAAGTCTTTAAAAAA
>Ga0209292_1007546_pt1 | contig 10286 bp, 6 predicted proteins | sample GOMGulsemesocosm_2_FD_184634 | JGI IMG/M metagenome (GOLD analysis project Ga0209292, IMG submission 184634) | Methane-oxidizing microbial communities from mesocosms in the Gulf of Mexico - GOM9C Gulf of Mexico (SPAdes) (version 2) | ecosystem: Environmental > Aquatic > Marine > Cold seeps...
AAATTTTAAGTGGTATTTTAGCCCTCAAAACACCATTAAATTCATCAGTATTAGATTTACTTAGATTCAAACGTTTTACGTCTAAGTTACAACAAACACATCTTATTCCTTTATTTGTTCGATTAGATAAAGAGCTAGTCAAATCAACTCTATCGGTAAAAGAGTTATTTGCATTTCATAGTGCAGGCGGGGGAATTTATGCCGATAGTGATTCTACGCAAGCTACTCATCATTATCAAAAAGCTTATGAATTAGCTAAAAATAATACGGATGAAATAAAGCTTTGGACGTTTATTGCTACATCACTTGATTTTCGGACCATACTCATTAATTTGAAAGGCTATGATGACGAGCAAGTCGTTAATTTATCAAGTGAGTTATATCGGTTAATTAAACAGGCCAAAGACAAAAAATTAGATGCCAGCAAGCTTTCTCTTTTACTAGGTATTGATATGTCTAATTCGATGGAAGATGTCGCTAATACCTTGCAAGAGTATGACATAACGTTTGAGTCTTCAATGAAGGACAATGCACAAAATAATGCGTCATTGTTGCATATTATAGGGGTATATTACTCTTCACTTGGTCAGTATGAAAAAGCGATTAAACTCTATAAAAAATCAATGCAGTTTTATATAAACGAAAGAGGTAGCGAGCAGGACCCTTATTTATTATCCCGAGTTGCTTTTTTGCATTTACGTGCGGGGGATACCGCTATTGGCATGGGTATATTTGAAGAGAAAATTCTGCCTGTGAGTATCAAACATTATGAAAAAGATTCTGTTGGTTATTTTCAAACCCGAGCTTGCATTAACTTAGCACGACTTGAGAATAGTAAGCGGCTGAAAGGGTTATGCTTTGATGGATTTAGCAATGTAGATTCCAGTCTTGAAAAGGATGATTATTGGATTAAATATGCCGCCAGTGGCGTCGTGTCTTGGTATACATTACAGCCATACAATGAGGCCGAAAATTATTATGTAAAGTTATTAGAAGCGAACATTGAGCAGAGTAATAATGTTAACAAAATTAAGTATGGCACCATACTACTTCAATACTACATTAGTAGGAAAAATATTGATAAATCAATTTATTACCAAGAAATTATCGCTAGTGGTGTAGAATCTGATTTCGGTTCCGTTGATGCTATCATTCGCTATTACAATCAAATCATGGCCGCTGAAGTTGATTTATTACAGCATGATAAAACAAATGCCATCGCCAAGCTCACCACCATAAAAACCAAAATGTGTAGTTTAGAGAATAAAAATCCCTCTAAAATTAAATATTTGAAATTACAACACTCGCTCAATCAACCTTCCTGTGAAAATTAATTAATCTAAAACACGTAACTATTATTTAAATCCAAGAGCAATGGGGTCAGAGTCAGCCTCCCATTTGATTCTTGGATTTAATGGCTGTCCAAATTTTGCAACTTTAGTATGGAGCATGATATAAACAATATACTTATTCACTGTGTTGAGCTTTAAATGAGTCTAAGAAAAACATCTACTATCTTAATGACATTAGTGATTGTTTTATGCTCTTTTAACAGCATAGGGGCTGATATTGTCCTGAGTGCTAAGCAGCCTAGAATAAATATTATAGAACCAATAGAAACGCTTAAAACAGATTTACACCTTGAGGCTAACGACCTTCTTTTCTCTCCAAGATTTACGCCTGAGCTTTTCTCTGAATCCAATCAAGTGTCGCAAACTATTTATTGGCATCGGCTGAATGTTCGTTCTGAATTAGCAGGTAAAAATAATAAAATAGCGATCTTATTTCAGTCACATGTTATTGAACAGTTGGATGTTTACCTATACCGAGATGGAAATTTTTACCAATCTGCTCTGTTAGGATTAAAAAATAGGCCTTTGCTAACCTCTACTTATCGAGGCGTTATATTTGAATTTGAATTAGACCAACACGAGCAGGTCACCTTGCTAATTCGCAAGGAAAGCAAAGGCCCTAAAATAATTCCAATCACTGTCCTGAGCAATCAATCAATAACAGAGTACAAAATAAATATTCTGCTCTTTTATGGGGTGATCATTGGCATTTTCATTGCCCTATCTGGATACAATGCAATTATCTATACATACCATAGATCTGCCACATATAAATGGTACATGCTTTTTCAAACCGCTGTATTTTTAGAGTTTGCTAGCTTATTCGGTTTTGGTTACTTTATCTTTCCCGAAACGTTTGTACGTTGGTTAGCGTTACATATCAGCATGATTAATATAAATTTAGTCTGGTTTGCATTGTTATTTGCTTATCACTTTTTAGAGATGGAAACTTACACTAAAAAATTGCACAGATTTATATCCCGTACACACTGGGTCTTTCCATTAATCAGTTTATTGGGATTATTTTTGCCAGAATACACAATGATGGCAATATCTACACCCATGATTTTAACCGTAGGAATTGTCTGTATTTATGCAGGATATAAAGCCTGGTTGAAAGGTTATTCTCCGGCATCTATCTACCTCTTATCGTGGATATCAGTCGTTATTGGTGGACTTGTCGGTATATCAACCTACGCAGGAATTCTCCCTCAAAACGCATTGACAATGCATGCTTTTTTAATAGGTTCTCTCTTAGAGCTTTATATATTATCTATTGCGCTAGCGCAGAGACTTAAATTTAACGAGCTACTTCAAAAGCGAAAGAGTTTTATCGATCCAATATTTAATTTACCCAATAGTAATTTTTATTACCAAGGTTTTAAATCCCAATTAAAACTAAAAAGCGAGCAAGATGACGGCTTAAAATTGGTGCTAATATCCCTCGAAGGTGTCGATGAACAAACCACACTTCTTGGTAGTGTAGTTGTGACAAAATACATTTCAAATTGCTTAAATAAATTTAATAAAGCGCTTAATAAAAAATCTTGGGGCAGTAAAATTTCGCTCATATTTAATGAAAGTTATTCAGCTATTTTCATGAGTCCAGGACAGATTTTAGTTTTCGTTGATGGCAGCCTTAGTGCTGAAAAACAAATTAACAATGTCATTGAATGTTGGAAAAAAGAAACCGATAAATTAAAAAATCATATCACCATTCAAATTAGAGCAAGCATTCTCGATGTCAGTGATACTAAAGATGATCCCGTTGAGTTATATCGTAGAGCATGTACTGCTGTGATTGAAGCTAAACGACAGAATAGTGAGTGGGAAATTTTTGATATCAATATGGATATTCAGGCTAAACAGAGAGTTAACTTACTGAACAAACTTGAATTAGCGATTGAACATCAAGATTTAGAGATTTATATACAACCTAAAGTTGATATATTTAGCCAAAAAGTCATTGGCGGTGAAGCACTCATGCGATGGAATAACGAACAGGATGGTTTTATCAGTCCTGGTATTTTTATTCCCATTGCAGAGCATAGTGGTCTTATTTTTGAAATTACCAAGATTGCACTCCAACAAACCTTTATTTGGATGAACAAACATAAGCCTGATATCTCTTTGTCGATTAACCTGTCTGTGTTCGATTTACAACACGAGCGCTTTATACCCTTCCTTGAAGATTTATGTGAAACTTATCCAGTGATCCGATCTAATATCATGTTGGAAATCACTGAGTCACAAGATTTAGACAATTCACAAACCCTTTTTTCTGTCATTAAAAAACTAAAAACAATGGGCTTTAAAATATCGATTGATGACTTTGGTACCGGTTACTCATCGATGATTTACCTCAGTCAAATAGACCCTGACGAGATCAAAATTGATATGGCTTTTGTTAGCGGCATAGACAACAATAAAATTAACCAAACTGTGGTTGAAACATTGTTAAAACTCGCTAAAACCCTTCAAGCAGAAACCGTTATAGAAGGCATAGAAACAGAGGGCGAGCTTGCTGTTATTCGCTCGTTAGGCGGAAAAATCGGACAAGGATATTATTGGTCACCTGCCATCAAAACTGATGAGTTTTATCGCCGGTTTGTACTCCCAATGGCGAAAATTAACAGTAATGATATTTCATGTTAATAACACCAATGGCGCATTATTTTAGTAACCAAGGCAGATGAATGGATGCTTTAAATCCTCCAGATACGTTTGTTAATTCAAAGCTTCCTTGATGTGCTTCGGCGATAGCATTTACCATGCTAAGCCATTTCAACAGGTGTTGATAATGTAGGATTAATAAACGGAGTGACTTTTGTTTCTCAATCAAATGTGTGCTTTTTAGGTGTAATACTTACGCCTGAGGTACAAGCGGTTATTAGTGAGATTAATGAAATGCATAATCCCGAATATAGATACTTTTTAAACATGATTTTTACATTGGTTATTAAATTGAAATCTTATTTTAAAGTCATAACGTGAGATAAAGATTCCTTAAAGATTAAATATATTTAATCTTTAAGGAATTGATAATTTCATCAAAAGGGTCATCGTCTGACCTCATTGATGCCGCCTTAAATTAGGCTATGCGAACTTATACCAATCTAGCAAAGTAACTGATCATTTTTAACGGCCTAAATAGATAATGCCTTCGTTATTTATTTTCTATGTAGAATAACTACATACGTAAATAAATGCCTTGTCCTAACCTATTTATTCTCGTGAAAAAGTAGACCACTTATTTACCTAGATTGGTATTAGATAAAACGCACGTGTTTATAGAATAATGAAAGGGATTAGAGATGTTATTTGAATCAAAAATAGATTTACATTTAGAGCGCAATAGTGAGCTTGCGAGAAAGCAACCGACGAAGGTTTTTGCTAAATTTTTGTATGCCTTAACCAGTGGTAATTATGGTGAAATGAAAGAGCAGCAATTATTTACTGCTGTGGCCATCATGCAAGAGCTCAACAAAGTGATGATGAAAAAAGGCGTCACTAATTTGCAATTGCTAGAAGTTGACGATGTTGTCTATTACGAAGACTTAGATAACAAAGACAATGACTTGGTTGATGGCATGATGAATATTACCATGAAGCGAGATCACATTACGTCGCCCGAGTTTAAGCATATGGCGTTAACACTCTCTCACCTTAAAGATGACATTGAATATTTTATTGAAATAGATATCTCACGCATCAATACCCCTAACACACCGCCAATTAAGCTTAAGGTATATGGTTATATAGACGCTTTTAAAAAAGCTGAAGATGAATCAGCCCAGGCCCTCGAAGCACGAGTAGGGCAACACTTTGCGTCGCAAGAAAAATACGATGACATGGTGCGTCGTTACCGCAGCCAATTTGACAGTTTTGTGTCGGGTTTAAACTTCGCCCTCAATGCCCAGCTACGAGTAAAAGAAGCGCCTGTAGAGACAAGTAATGTTGTGGTGCGTCCTTCGCAGAAAGCCAGATCGTGGGGGGATGATTCACGCCTGCGCCGTCGTCACTATCGACACGGTTCGAGTATGGACATGGCCTATCCATTAATTTGGATGTCGTTAATGCAATCCAATTCGATTCAGGCTCAAGATGTTACAGTTGAGTCTGAAGTGGGGGATACCTTAGGCGAGATATCCTCTGCTGCACCTGTCGATGAGCCACTCTTTAATGAAGACTTATCATTAGATGATGCATTAACATCGTCTGATTTTAGCGATGTGACCAGTGATTTGGAATCTGCTGATACAGGTAGCAGTTGGCTCAGTGATATGGGCGACTTTGGTGGTGATTCAGATATTGGCGGTTCAAGTTGTTCTAGCTGCTCATCGTGTAGCAGCTGTTCGTCTTAACCCCATATTTATTGTATAGCGGTTATTGTTTAGTAAAGATTAAAAATCGATTGTTGGCTGGCATTTCATGGTCATCAATTAATTGAAGTCCAGCGCTTTGGCCCAACTCGATAATGCTTTCAAAGTCTCGAATGCCGCTTTGGCTATCACGAGACTTTAGCCATAACTCAAAATTCGCATTGCTTGGACTGGTGAATTGCCCGTTGTAATTAAACGGACCGTAAATGCACAACAGGCCGCCAGCGGATAAATGCTGGCTCACCGCACTAAAAAACTGCTCAACTAATGGTAAACTAACGATGTGCAAGGTATTAGCGGTGTAAATGACATCAACATTATCAACAGGCCATGGTTGATTAAAGTCGATGGCAACGGGCGCTATCACATTAGTCACCTCAGCGTCACTTATCCACTGATTAATGCCTGGATGATTGATGGCTAAATCGCTGGCTTGCCAATTTAAATGTGGCATATGTTGACCAAAATAAACGGCATGTTGCCCTGTCCCTGAACCCACTTCTAACACTTTCTTATGCTGTACTAGCAGCGGCTTTAAAATGTCTAATATAGGCTGTTTGTTGTTCTCACAGGCTTGGGAATATGGCTTTGTCATGACTGTTTATCCAAATTGAGCTGAGCATTAGTTGATGCTGCATTATATATTTAATAACTTCAATTTATTTATTAAAGGTCAAGCTCAATTAAGCTGCTGCCTGCTGCTGGAACGGCGCAACAAATTAATACGTCGTTATTATGTGTTGTGGCTGATGGCTGGGTTCTATAACTAACTTCGCCAGCTAATAGGGAAGTAGCACAGGCGCCGCACTTTCCATTACGGCAACTAAATTCTGGGGTTAAGCCATGATCTTCTGCAGTTTCTAAAAGTGTTTTTTCGCCGCGCGCCCAAGATTGCTCCATCCCAGATTTTTTAAAGACCAGCGTACTTTCAACCGCTTCCAATTGCGGCTGATGAGATGGTTTGACTAGCACTTGAAGGCGATTGATGGTCGAAGTACCGAAGGTCTCCGCAAAAATACGTTCATCACTGACCCCTAAGCTCAATAAGGCATCATATTGTGATTGCATAAACCCAGTGGGGCCGCACACATAAAAATCATAATCATCAAGTGCTAGTAATTGCCTATAAGAATCGGCATTGAGACGACCACTTTGATTAAAATGCAAACCTGCTCTGTCATTTCTCGAGGGCTGGCTAATAACGCCAATATAACGAATGTTACCGTTGCTGTGTTTTTCTAGTTGCTTAAACTCGTTTGTAAATGCTCTGTTATTAACGGTTTTAGAGGCATGAATAACGGTTAAATGACGTTGATGGCGCATTCTTATACTTTCATTTAAGAGGTGCGTAGCCATAGAAATCATAGGGGTAATACCCACACCGCCAGCGATTAATACGGCGGGTCTTTTTTCATTTGCATCAATATAAAAATCACCCCGCGGGGCTTTAGCATCAATTACATCACCGAGTTTTAGCTTATTGTGTAAATATTGTGATACCACACCGCTTTTCTCTTTTTTAACTGAAATACGGTAATAATTTTCGTGGGGCGCCGACGATACAGTGTACGTACGAATAAACGGTTTAGCTTGGTGTGGCAACGTGATCCTCAATGTTAAATATTGCCCTGCTTCAAAAGGTAACAAAACGTCATCGTCTGCTGCTGATAGATAAAAAGAACGAATGTCAGTACTTTCATCTTCAATATGGCTTATTTTAAAAGGACGCCATGTTTCCTTACTCAATTTTTGGGATTTTAAAGCCGCAGCTTCTTGCCAGGTTCCACTCATTAGTGTGTTCGGGGAGAAGTCACCCAAGGTTGTTCTAAAAGGCAGGGCGTCTTGAAGCCACACACCATGAGATACTGTAAATGTCCATGCACGTTGCGCCCCTTTAAAGTCTTCAACTAGGCCATTATCATCCCATAACAGTTCAACAGTGCCTGTTAGCATTAAAACGTCACCGCTTGAAAAATCACTAAAAATTAGCCCACCTTTTGGATTTATCAAAAAATTGCCTAGGGTATTAAAGTGATTGTTGCCCGGAAAGTCTGGAATGGTCAGTGTGTTGCCACCAACTTTAATAAAACCGGGCCTGCCGCCGCGGTGTGATACATCAACACCTTCTTTCTCAGGGTGATCCTTAGCATTTATATAGCTTGAGACAAAAAAGGTGTCAGCGCTGACAATTAAATCAATGGCTTGTTGATTGAGCGCCGAAAATTCTTGCTGATGTGTCTGTTGGCTTGTTTGACCTGGTTCTCGAATATATTCAATATGGCGATGTTGAATGTATTGCGGGCAATTACCAAAGGATTGACCTACTTGAACGGTGATTTTATCGGGCTGCGATTGGCTTATGTGACCATTAATGCGATTTCTGCGACGAGAGTGTAGCTCAATACCGAGTAAACCTAGTGGGGAGTTTTCTTTCGTAAGCACTTTTTCTAGTGGATCCCCGGCTAGGGGCGTTGTTTTAATGTCGAGGCTGGTGGGGGTTGATGAGGTGATAAACCCTGATCGACCCGGTAATATTGATGCCCACGGCCAGCCTTCGTTATCAACACTGCCAACAACAATAAAGGGCAATTGATTGTAGAATGCACGATGCTGTTCTGGCATATAGGGGCGAATGACTTTACGCCCAAACTTGGCCATTTGTTCACGCTTGCCTACCCTAGACTGTAAGATCTCTTCGCCTTCATGAAAAGGTGATGATGTCGTTGTGTTATTGCTCAACATATTTTTCATAGCAGTTTCGGTGATTATCCATCAGCAAATAGTGTGGGTGATTTGATCAAAATGGCTACACCAATTAATGGTACAGCCTAAGTGCTAAATACTTAAGCAACAAGTCCTACTTTAGTCACGGCCATCGCTTTAAAACCTGGCAATGATTCAATGGTAGTAAGTAGACGGCGAACATTAGGGTATGACGATAATGAAATTCCGCCTTCAGGTGCGTGCGCCGTGTAACTGTAAATGGCTATATCCGCAATTGTTGGGCCATTTCCTACTAAAAATTCACGCCCGTTCATGTGTTCTTCAAGTTTTGTTAATACCTTTTGCGCAACCGCTTTAGCATAGTCGGCATCGATTGGTGCATTAAATACATTAATTAATCGTGCTGCTGCTGGGCCAAATGCCAGCTCGCCGGCTGCAAGGGTAAGAAACTTTTGAACTTGTGCTTCAAGTTCTAAATCTTGAGGTAAATAAGCTGGCGCATATTTTCTGGCTAGGTACACAAGTATTGCATTTGAATCGCTAATAACTACATCACCGTCTTCAATAGTTGGTACCTGACCCAAAGGATTTAACGTAAGGAAGGGTTCTTTTTTATGCTCACCCTGAGCGAGGTCAACATTACGCACTTGGTGGTTAATGCCAGCTATGCTAGCAAATAACTCAACACGGTGAGCGTGACCTGATAATGGAAAACTATGAATTAATACAGATGATGTCATGGGGTTGTCCTTTCAAAAATGTTTTCGGTTAATCGTTAAGAGAGCTTTACTATATTTAAGAATATAGCTGGAGACAATAACTTGAATTATGGAATCATTATGTACAAAATGAGGGTAATTAAGTTAGATGGGATAATTTATGGATACGATAAAATGCATGGAAACCTTTGTGGCGGTGGCTACACAAAAGTCATTTACCCAAGGGGCTAAACAATTAAGTATTAGCGCCAAGTTGGCCAGCAAATATGTACAAAAATTAGAAAGCAATTTAGGCGCCCAGTTATTTTATCGCACCACGCGTAGTGTGACATTAACCGACACAGGGCAAGCTTATTTGGAGCGCTGCATTCCTTTGCTAGACCAGTTTGAAGATCTAGCTGGCATGGTTCAGCAGCGTCAATCTGATTTAGCCGGCCCAATTAGAATTACCGCGCCCACAGGTTTTGGCAGCAAAGAACTCGTTAAGGCTATTGGTGCATTCCAAACTAAGCACCCTAAAGTAACCATAGATTTGCACTTAGCAGATCATGTGGTCTCAGTGGTTGAGGGAGGCTTTGATGTGGCCATTCGTTTTGGCACATTAGAGGACTCCACATTAATTGCACGAAAACTGTTAGACATGCGCATTGTGCTGGTGGCTGCACCTAGTTATTTATTAAAACATGGCAGGCCAAATCACCCTCATGAATTAGTGACACATAATTGTTTGCTGCAAATGACCACCAAGGATCCTGAACATTGGCACTTTCGCATTAATAATGAATTTAAGTCTTATAAAGTCAGTGGCTCTTTTCATACTAATTCGCCACGTGCAATTACGCATTTAGCGCTGGACGGATTAGGCATTGCCCGAGTGCCGCTATATACCGTGAGCCCGTATTTAGACAGTGGCGATCTTGAAATTTTGTTTGAAGATGAAGAAGCAACAGGCGTTGGCCTTAATGCTGTCTATCCTTCTAATCGCCACTTAACAGCACGAACGCGCGCGTTTATCGACCATTTGAAAGCCTTTTATAGTCAATAAAGTTACGCATAGGTTTATCAAAGAATTCTCATTGATTACAGCGTAGAAATTGGAATTTAAAATC
>Ga0209292_1007547_pt1 | contig 10286 bp, 10 predicted proteins | sample GOMGulsemesocosm_2_FD_184634 | JGI IMG/M metagenome (GOLD analysis project Ga0209292, IMG submission 184634) | Methane-oxidizing microbial communities from mesocosms in the Gulf of Mexico - GOM9C Gulf of Mexico (SPAdes) (version 2) | ecosystem: Environmental > Aquatic > Marine > Cold seeps...
AATGCAAGTGCAAAACCGTGGATCAGTGCGCCACCTTTCAGGAATAATGATACTAATACCATTAATGTTGTACCTGACGTGATTAACGTACGTGATAATGTCTGCGTCAATGATACGTCCATGATTTCCACAGAGTCATCAGTACGCATGCGGCGGAAGTTTTCACGGATACGGTCAAATACAACGATAGTATCATTCAATGAATAACCAATAACGGTCAATAGCGCCGCTAAAATAGTTAAATCAAACTCAATCTGTAATACCGAGAAGATACCTAACGTGATAATAACGTCATGCGCAAGAGCCAATACAGCGCCCGATGCTAAACGCCATTCAAAACGTACACCAACATAAAGCAAGATACAAATTAACGCAGCAAGCAGCGCTAGACCACCTTGCTCTGTTAATTCATCACCGACGTTTGGACCAACAAACTCGATACGACGCATTTCTACGCTCTTATCATAGCCCTGTAATGCATTGATAATTTGACTACCAAGATGCTTATTATCCAAACCTTCACGTGGGGCAATACGGATCAATACATCACGACTAGAGCCGAAATGTTGGATCACCGCATCATCAAATCCTTCCGCAGATAATAGCGGACGGATAACCTCAAGATCAGCTGGTTTATCATAACCAACTTCAATCACCGTACCACCGGTGAAATCAAGACCCCAATTAATACCTTTAATCGCAATAGAAGATATCGATAAAATAACTAACAGCGCTGACAAAATAAACGCGGGCTTCGCCATCTTCATAAAGTGGATCGTGCGTTCTGTTTTAATAATTTCAAACATAATTAATCCCCTTAGATTGAAAGTTTATCGATTTTTTTATTACCCCAAAGGAAGTTCACGATCGCACGTGTACCTATGATGGAAGTAAACATAGAAGCAGCAATACCAATTGCTAACGTAATAGCGAAACCTTTAATCGCACCAGTACCAACCGCAAACAAAATGATCGCTGTTAATAACGTGGTAATATTTGCATCGGCAATAGTTGATAACGCATTATCATAACCACTATGAATTGCTTGCTGAATGCTTCTGCCTTCTTTTAGCTCTTCACGAATACGTTCAAATACTAGTACGTTCGCATCAACCGCCATACCAATCGTTAATACGATACCAGCAATACCTGGTAGCGTCATTGTCGCGCCTGGGATCATCGACATGATACCAATGATCATGATGATATTTGCAGATAACGCGACATTGGCAACAAGACCAAATTTACGGTAATAGATAGCCATGAAGATAACAATTGCGATCATGCCATAAATCATCGCAGATAAGCCGTTTTCGATGTTTTGCTTACCTAAGCTAGGACCAATGGTACGTTCTTCAACGATTTGAACTGGCGCAACTAACGCACCTGCACGTAATAATAACGCCAGATTTTTAGCTTCGCTTGCGCTGTCTAAACCCGTAATACGGAAACTACGACCTAACTGCGCTTGAATTGTCGCCACGTTAATGACTTCTTCAATTTTTTGTAATTTCGATTTACCATCAGCAGTTTTCTCACCCGTAGGCTTGTATTCAATGAATACCGTTGCCATTGATGTGCCGATTGCTTTCTTCGTCGCACGAGACATTTTACTGCCACCTTGCGAATCAAGATCAATATTAACCTGTGAACGGCTAAACTCATCTAAACTCGATGTTGCACCTGTGATGTGGTTACCCGTTAAGATAACTTGTTTCTTCAGTACGACTGGACGACCGTCACGCGTGGTATATTTTTGGCTACCAGCAGGTACTCGGTTGCTGTAAGGGTCCGCTTTATTATCAACTAAACGGAATTCTAACGTAGCCGTAGCACCTAAAATTTCTTTCGCACCAGCGGTATCCTGAACACCCGGTAATTCAACAACAATGCGGTCTGCACCTTGACGCTGTACTAGCGGCTCAGCAACACCTAATTGGTTTACACGATTACGGATAATAGTGATGTTTTGTTGAAGGGCATATTCTTTGATTTCGGCAAGTTTGGATTCTGACATTTTTGCTGAGAGACTAAATTGACCATTACTTTCACTGTCAGTTAACAGTAGATCTGCATATTTAGACTTAAGGAATTTCTCTGCTTTGTCGCGTGTTTCAGCATCACGAAAACGCGCTGTAACACCGTTACTGTTTTTACGTATTGCGGTATAACGCAGTTTTTCTTCACGTAAATCGGTACGAAAATCTTGCAACATTTGATCTTGTGCTTTCACTAACGCTTCTTGCATATCAACTTCTAATAAGAAGTGAACACCACCACGTAAATCAAGACCAAGTTTTAACGGTCCAGCACCAAGACTTTGTAACCAGTCAGGCGTTGAAGGGGCAAGGTTTAAAGCAACAATGAATTTCTGACCAAGTTGTTCTTTTAAAATTTCACTAGCAAGTAGTTGTTGTTCGCTGTCATTTAAACGAATCAATACTTGATTATTTTCTAATGAAACGCTTTTATAACTGAGCTCTTGTTTATCGAGTTCTGCTTTAACTTTATCGAGTGTTGATACTTCAATAACAGCACCACGTGCAGCAGAGACTTGAACAGCGGGGTCTTCCCCGTATAGATTCGGTGTGGCATAGAGTAAACAAATGGCGATCGTAGCGATCACCATTAGATACTTCCACAGAGGATATTTGTTTAACACAATATTACCTTACTGGGATACGGAAAAGATTAAAGCGACTGCATGCTACCTTTTGGTAATACTGCTGCAATGTAATCACGCTTAATAGTGACGTTAGTAGCATCAGCAATACTGATCACAACATAATCATTACCATCAGAAATCTTTGTGATTTTGCCCACGATGCCACCAACAGTAAGTACTTCCTCACCTTTAGACAACGATGACATTAGGTTCTTCTGTTCTTTTTGACGTTTCGCTTGTGGACGATAGATCATAAAGTAGAAGATCACACCAAAAATACCTAACATGATCAACATTTCGTAACCACCACCAGCTGGAGCAGGAACACCTTCAGCAGCAACTGCGTTTGCAATGAAAAAATTACTCATTTTTATTTCCCTTTATAAATTTTGATATTGATATGATAAACCAATCACATTACATTACTACTAATGAGAAAGGTTTACCAAACTTTGATCGACAATCAGATTAGTGTTTGCTTAATAATTAAGCGCCAGACTTAGCTAAAGGTGGCACTTCACGGCCTTGTTTAGTATAGAAATCTGTAACAAACTCTTCAAACGTATCAGAATCAATCGCGTCACGGATACCTTGCATCAGGTTTTGGTAGTAACGCAAGTTATGCATTGTGTTTAAACGCGCACCTAAGATCTCGTTACATTTGTCTAAATGGTTCAGGTATGAACGCGAGTAGTTCTTACATGTGTAGCAATCACATTCAGGATCAAGTGTACCAGTATCTGTTTTATGCTTGGCATTACGGATCTTAATTACACCTTCACTTGTGAATAAGTGACCATTACGTGCATTACGTGTTGGCATTACACAGTCAAACATATCCACACCGCGACGAACACCTTCAATCAAATCTTCAGGTTTACCAACGCCCATTAGGTAACGTGGTTTATCTTCAGGAATTTGTGGGCAAGTGTGCTCAAGGATACGGTGCATATCTTCTTTTGGCTCACCAACAGCTAGTCCACCAACCGCATAACCGTCAAAACCGATGTCTAATAAGCCTTTCACCGAAATATCACGTAAGTGCTCGTAAACACCACCTTGAATAATACCAAACAAGTTATTTTTGTTGTCTAATTTATCAAAGTGATCACGTGAACGTTGTGCCCAACGTAATGACATGCGCATTGATTTTTCAGCTTCAGATTCTGTCGCTGGGTATGGTGTACATTCATCAAAAATCATTACAACGTCAGAACCCAGATCATCTTGGATTTCCATTGATGTTTCTGGATCTAAGAAGATTTTGCTACCGTTTACAGGGTGACGGAAATGCACACCCGCTTCAGTAATTTTACGCATTTTACCTAGGCTGAATACTTGGAAACCACCTGAATCAGTCAGGATAGGTCCCTGCCAGTTCATGAAGTTATGTAAACCACCGTGTTGCTTCATTACTTCCTGACCAGGACGTAACCACAGGTGGAAGGTATTACCTAAAAGAATATCAGCGCCTGTTGCGTCAACTTCTTCTGGTGTCATACCTTTAACTGTACCGTAAGTACCTACAGGCATGAATGCTGGTGTTTCAACAACACCACGTTCAAAGATTAAGCGTCCGCGACGTGCGTTACCAGTCGTTTTATCTAATTCGTACTTTAACTTCATATAAACCTCAAGTCAGAGAAACAGTCTGACATTACTTCTCTTAAAAAATTCAAACAACATACGCGATTGGCAATTGTTTATCGTGAACAAACTAACCGTGAATGAATAAACATCGACTCACGGTTAATTAAATTTATACAGCGGTCTGCTTAGTCACAAACATCGCATCACCATAACTAAAGAAGCGGTATTTTTCAGCTATAGCATGTTGATAAGCTGGCATCACATGGTCATAACCAGCGAATGCAGATAACAACATAATCAACGTTGATTCTGGTAAGTGGAAATTAGTGACCATAGCATCAACAAGTTGGAACTCGTAACCAGGGTAAATAAAGATTTCAGTGTCATCAAAGAATGGCGCTAGCGGTAAGCCTTTTGCCATTGTTGCTTGCGCTGCACTTTCTAAAGAACGGACTGACGTTGTACCCACTGCAATCACGCGACCGCCGCTCGCTTTTGTTTCAGCAATTTTGGTGACAACTTCTTCAGAAACTTCGGCATACTCTGAATGCATATGATGATCAAGAATATTATCCACACGTACTGGCTGGAAAGTTCCCGCACCAACGTGCAGTGTCACAAACGCCGTGCTTACACCTTTCTTAGCAAGCTCTGCTAACAATGCTTCATCAAAATGTAAACCCGCTGTTGGTGCCGCTACAGCACCCGGTTTTTCATTGTAAACCGTTTGATAGCGTTCTTTGTCTGAATCTTCATCAGGACGATCGATATAAGGCGGCAATGGCATATGACCAATGTCTTCTAATACTTCCAATACATGGCGTTCGTCTAAAAATTTCAGTTCGAATAACGCATCGTGACGGGCAATCATTTCGGCATTTACAGTGCCTTCTAAGATAAGTTGAGCACCAACTTTAGGGGACTTAGAAGAACGCACATGCGCAAGTACAGAGTGCTCACTAATAACACGCTCAACAAGTACTTCAATTTTACCACCTGAAGCTTTTTGACCGTACATACGCGCAGGAATAACACGCGTATTATTAAATACCATTAAATCGCCAGCTTCAACTAAATCGAGGATATCAGTAAACTGCTTATCAGCCAGCTCACCGCTATTACCGTTTAGTTGGAGTAGACGGCTTGAACGGCGATCCGCTTTCGGATAACGGGCAATTAACTCGTCAGGAAGACTAAAATTGAAATCTGAAACCTGCATGAAGGTACCTTAAAATCGAACTTAAAATTGAAATAGTCCGCTAGTCTAGTTATCAAGTCGCAGAAGATCAAGTTAAGAACACCACAGCTGCAAACATCAAACTTAATACTTATAAAAAACGCGCTAAAGTAGCGCGTTTTTTATAGCAAATTCATTCACTTTTTAACAAACTCAGTAACATTACTCGTTGTTACATCACCTCTAAATGCTTTACGACTGTAAAGTTTTAACAAAGGTAAAACTCGGCTTGCTTCATCCTCGCTCCAAGCTACTCCGTAAAAAGTAAGTTTACTCCCAATATCAAAGTGATGTTTTTCAGTACAGAGCATACGCTCTCCATTCGGCCAACAAATGACAAATTTACGTGCTAATTTACGACCTAATTTACGTGAAACAACAAAACCAACACCACCAATACTGATATCTTTAGCTATTGCTTTAGCCAAAAAAAAATCCATAAACAAAAAACGTCGATAAATTTTTATTGGCAGGCCTTTAGTTTGATAGATAAGTGGAATTGATCTTGATTCAAACTTCCAACGATAAAATTTACGATTCGGTTCAATCTCCATAATCACTTCCCTACGTTATCAAATAAGACTTTTGATCTTAATACGGGTCTATTATATTCAGCCCTATCAACCGCGTTATCAATAGCATTATCCGGTTTATCTCGATTAAATAACGACTTAATGGCTTCTTCAGCGTCTTCAGTCAGTAACAATAACTCGATCCGTCGATTAACACTCGATTTAGGGTTCGCAGCATCAATAGGCATCGTATCTGACATAGCGACGACTTGTGCAACACGCTCTCTCGGCATTCCACCAATTTGTAGCATTTGCCTTGCTTGTAGCGCCCGTTGGCTAGACAGCTCCCAATTAGTAAATGCCGCATTATGAAACTTAGAGCGATCTGTATGCCCAGAGATCATTAACTTATTTTCAATAGGAATAAAAACGGGCGCTAATGAGCGTAAGACATCCTGAAAAAATGGTGTCATCTGAGCACTACCACGGCGGAACATCTTATGTTGAGCGTTATCACGTAATAGAATTCGTAAACCTTGTGGCACCACTTCAATGTCAATATTTTCCGCTGCACCAATCGAATCAGTAATAGCTTCTAATTTAGAGGCTAATAATGCTAATTGTTCTGGAGAAGTTAACTGCCCTTTCAGCAATGAACTCATCATAGCCTTATCACCGTAACCACTATCCCCTTCATCATCTGCAGTACGCTGATTTAAAGAACGAGCCGTTTTTTTAGATACTGATTTTTTTGTTAGATCTGGCTGATGTTTACTGTCTAATACAGATAAGTCAGCGCCAATACTTATCGGCAAAGGATCACCATTAAAATCAAATGGATTACTTTCACTCTCAAATAATGAATAACTACGTACTCGTTTAGAAAATTCCTCACGTTCATCGGGTTCAGAAACAGCGAGGATCCACAACACCATAAAAAAAGCCATCAAAGCTAACATGAAATCAGCAAATGCGACTTTCCAAGCACCGCCACCTTTAGATTTACCGCGATTTCTTTTTTTACGCTTAACAATAATACTTTCTGACATTAGCCTACCTTAGCGTTAAGCCACTCTTCCATTTCAATAAATGTCGGCTTAATTTCTCGATCTATCAGCTTGCGCCCAGAATCAACAGATAGCACCGGTGATTTACCTGAAATATGTGTCACCATCATCGTTTTTACGCAAGTCAATAGCATTAATTTATGATGAACGCGCGCAGCAAGTGATTCGCCAATCGGTTCAAATAAGCAGTAGCATAAAAAAATACCAAGAAAAGTCCCGACTAAAGCTGCACCAACGTGTAAACCAATCATCATTAATGGTCCGTCTAGCGAAGACATAGTAATAATAATACCCATTACGGCTGCTAAAATACCAAAGCCAGGCATAGCTTCACCAGTAGTATGCAAGGCTTCTGATGGTTTTAATAAATCATCTTCAAGCGCTTCTATTTCACTTTCTAACACATGTTCTAACTCATGAGGCGACATTTTACCCATTGACATCATACGAAAGTTATCAGTAATAAAATGCATTAATAGACGATCAGAATGGATGTTTTCGTATTGTAAGAATAATGAACTCGTTTCCCAATTTTCAATGTGTTCATCAATCGACTTTAGTCCTTTATTACGAACCATTTCCAGCAGCGTATGCATCACCAACAGTAATTCTTTCATTACCTCGCCGCGTTCGGGTTCTTTTTTAAAAGATGCAAAGAACTGATTTTTTAATTCAACCAATACATACTTAGGATTTGCGATCAACATTGAACCAATACCAGCACCTAGAATAATCAGTAATTCAGCTGGTTGCCACATTGCAGCAAGTTTTCCTCCTGCAAGGACAAAACCACCGAAAACACAAAGGAGGATGACCCCCAGACCTACAAATTTTTGCATAACAATGCCTTACAATAAATTGGTTAAATGAGAATGGAGCTTCTTAAGCGCCAATTGATGTAACTGACACACTCTAGATTCAGTGATCTTAAGGGTAAGGGATATCTCTTTCATATTAAGTTCATATTGATAATATAAGGTCAGTAATAATTGATCTCTTTGATCGAGTAAAGACAGTGTTTTTTTAAGGCTACGCTTCATATCAAAGTTTTGAATATCTGAGTTTTCATCTTTAATATCAGTACCTGCTTGCAGTAACTCATCGAAGCTCTGCATCTCTTCAGATACACTATCAAAGATCATATCTTGCAGCTGTTCAGCATCAATCTCTAAAAATGCCATTAACTCTTTTTCATTCGCTTCCCGACCTAACGTACGAGATAAAGTACGTCTAGCATGATTTAATGAGTGACCTTGTTGACGTGCTTGACGTGGGCGCCAATCCAGCCTCCTTAGTTCGTCTAATATCTCACCTCGTATACGCTGAAAAGCGTAGCTTTCAAATGCATCATCAGGCTCACAGCCATAACGGCGAATAGCTTCAAGTAAACCCATAGTCCCAATCTGAACAAGATCTTCATAGGATTGCAGCGTACCAATCTGGCTACGTAAATGCGTCACCGCCCGCTTGACTAAATGCATATATTTAATCAATAACGCATTTTCATCTACAACTGATGTTCTAGCATTAAAAGAACTGTCGTCCCAAGCAACCGAGTTTGTCACAGCAAGCCCCTATTGAATAACCAGTTTGGTAATCAGAACATCATCAATGATGCCATTCATTTCATACCGAGTGAGTTCTTCATCTAAGCCTGACAGCATCTCTATTTCTAATTGTTCTATATTTTTCAAATTTTTACGAATCATGTCATAACTGCGTTGACTGAGATTCTGAACAAAAGAATTACGGATCACCGGCATGTAATAATTAATCCCCTCAATAGACGCTTCTAATTTAGTCTCTAAAGTAACTTCCATCATGACGTAGTAAATAGTGCGTTCACTTTCAACACTTACTACCATTTTATCAAGAGGTATATAAAACGGTCGTACCGATTGTGCTACTTCTGGCGTTTGCACTAATGCTTTAATCTGATCCTGATATTTAAAACCTAAAAATCCCATTGCAGCGATAATTACTAACCCAACAATTAATATTTTGACTTTCATATATGTATTAAAACCTTAATTTTTTAAATCACACCAGAGTATTAAATAAACCATGCAACTCGATTGGCGGAAGCATTGCATTTTCTGTTTGCTCTTCAGAAAAAGATAATGCGACATTATTTTCACTTTCCTTAAATTCTTTTTCTCCAGAACCGCCACCGACATTAACATCGACACCAGTACCAAACTGATTAGAAAGCTCACTTCGAAGCTGCTGTAATGATGCCTGTAGTGCATCTCTGATCGCACTGTTACTGGTATTAACCATTACAGTTAAACGGTCTCCGTCCATGCGAACAGATAAATCTAAGCGGCCAAGATCAGGTGGATCCAAACGTATATTTGCTTGTTTGATATTCTGATGAACTTGCATTTCAATACGATCTTGCAACACATTAAATAATTGTTTAGACCATGCATTTTGCTGACTATCCATTTTGACAGCTGACCACTCATGTCTTCCTTGACTTGCTTGCTGTACTAAACGCTCAGGGGCGTTAATATCGGCAACTTGTTGCTCGATACGCAGGCTTGCAACATCCACTGGTTTTTTATCGCTTAGATGTGCATTCGTTAACCTATCCAGCAATGCTGCAGTCGATAATGTTTGCATCGCCTTAATGTCAGGGTTAGCTATCCCCTTCACTTTAACGGCATCCGCCGCACTCGTATCTGTAGATTGCGTTTGATGCCTCACTGCTTGTAACAGCGATATTGACGATGCTTGTTGATGGCTAAGTTCAACATTATTTACTGTATTTGTTGCCGACACAGAGCGACTCTCAAACTGTGTAGAAAGTGGCGACATAGACGCAACGGAGGCACTCGTCACTGCCAGCTCTGCAGTTGCATTCTCTTCAGGTGCTAAAAAATGAGCAAAATCACTGTCTTTGTTTTTGTCTCCAGGAACTAAATTGTCCTGATGATCTGGGCTAACAAAATCAATACTATCTTGATCTTCAGTATCAATACTATGACCACTTTGTTTATCAGCCTCTTTCGCTTGCTGAGGTTGCTGCTTGATAGTATTCGTAGAAGTATGATGTTGAGCGCCTGTATGACTGACTGCAGTCCTATTCATTGCAATCATATTTCTAGTTCCTGATACGCCATGATACCTTCTCTATTTTGGGTATGGTTTTCCATTAAGCCAGCGAGACGCGTTTGTTGCTGTTTGCATAATTCTAGGACTTTATAATGGCT
>Ga0209292_1007558_pt1 | contig 10277 bp, 7 predicted proteins | sample GOMGulsemesocosm_2_FD_184634 | JGI IMG/M metagenome (GOLD analysis project Ga0209292, IMG submission 184634) | Methane-oxidizing microbial communities from mesocosms in the Gulf of Mexico - GOM9C Gulf of Mexico (SPAdes) (version 2) | ecosystem: Environmental > Aquatic > Marine > Cold seeps...
CTCACCTCTTACCTTTCCGAACAGAGAAGTTAAGCCCATTAGCGCCGATGGTACTGCAGTTATGTGGGAGAGTAGGTCGCCGCCTTCTTTAATCCTCAATGTCTAACGATGTTGAGGATTTTTTTTGCTATAAACTCAAAGAATATGATTTGAATATTTCTAGTTCTCTGGAGTTGAAGATTGTGATCTATAGTAGTTCTATAGATTATTTGTTTTTAGGTACTGTTTGTTGTATTTTAGGGAAAATAAGTTCCCGAATACTTATTTTATAAAATCTTAACCTAAAAAGCATGAAATTGTTTAAAAAAATTACCCTCTCCTTTTTATTATTATTCACAACACACTTATGCGTAGCACAAACACACGATTCTTATTACCAGGGAATTGTGGATAACTGTACATTGCCTTCTGTAAATACACATTTAAATGAATTTGTAAGTTATGGAGTGAAATCAGTTGGAACTACTGAATTGGATGATGCTAAAAATTGGCTTAAAAATAAATATTTAAGCTATGGTTATACTGATATAGTGGAAGATACTTTTACCGTAGGAGCAAATACAACAACAAATATTGTGGTAACTAAAGTAGGGTTGGTGTATCCAAATACTTATGTAATCGTTGATGGTCATTATGACACTATAAACGGTGTAGGAGCAAATGATAATGGTAGTGGTACTGCTTTAATTTTAGAAATAGCAAAGCAATTGGCTACAGTTCCTACTGAATATTCTATAAAGTTTATAAATTTTTCTGCGGAAGAATTTGGTTTATTAGGCAGTCAACATTATGTTAATAATACGGTTATTCCACAAAGTTTAGACATTCGTTTAGTTTTGAATATTGACCAAGTAGGAGGAGTTAATGGAATGACAAATGATACTATAGTTTGTGAACGAGATACAAGTAATCCACCAGAAAACAATGTGGCATCAAACACAATGACAAATGAACTGGCTACATGTATTGGTTTATATTCTGGTTTAAATATTGAAATATCGTTTGCGTATTCATCTGATTATATTCCGTTTGAAAACAATGGAGAGGTAATTACGGGTTTATATGAAAAAAATGAAACAACTCATTCTCACAGTGCTACGGATATTATAGCTAATATGGATGTTAATTATTTGTTTGAAGTTATTAAAGGAACAACTGGTGCTGTGTTACATTTTGCAGTTGCTAATCAGGCATTGGGTATAGCTGATGATTTAAATGCTTTAGATCAAGTGTGTTTTTATCCAAATCCAGCCAAGGATTTCGTGCGAATAAATTCAGGTACATTAAGTTTGCATAATTCAACGATACAATTGGTGGATTTATCTGGTAAAGTTGTGCTTAAAGAAAATAATGTAAATATTGACGGTACATATGATATAGCACTTGATAATGTTAGCTCAGGAATATATGTTTTAGAAATTATGAATGATGGAGTTAAAAAAAGTGAAAAGATAGTTATTGAGCAATAGATTATTACTCATAACTAAAAAAGCGTTTTCATAAAATGAAAACGCTTTTTTAGTATTTATTATGAAGCAATTATCTTAATTCGGCTCCAAGTTGTTTTTCAAATGAGTTTTGTAATTTACTCATAATTTTATCAATTTGTTTATCAGTAAGGGTCTTTTCATTGTCTTGTAATGTAAAGCTTACTGCATAACTCTTTTTCCCTGAAGGTAGATTTTTACCTTGATAAACATCAAACAAGTTAACGTCTTTTAAAAGTTTACGTTCACTTTGCTTTGCTATAGTATGAATTTCTTCAAAAGTGACGTTCTCATCAAGTAATAAAGCAAAATCACGTTTTACTTCTGGGTATTTAGAAATCGCTGTAAACTTAATTTTATTAAATTTTGCTACTTCAATAACATTATCCCAATTGAAATCAGCAAATAGTACTTCTTGTGAAATACCAAATGGTTTTAAGGTAGCACGTTTTACAATACCAAATTCAACTAATTTTGTTTTGCCTAAACTTAATGACATGCCTTCTGATAAAACATCAGTTTTAATAGGAGATGACTTTAATTTAGTAACACCAAGACGTGAGAATATACTTTCTATAACACCTTTTAAATAAAAGAAGTCACTTGGTTTATTAGCAGCATTCCATGTGTCAGAGGTTCTATTTCCCGTAATTAATACGGTTAAGTGTTTGTTTTCAGTATATCCAGATTCGTAATTGTGATATGTTTTTCCGAATTCAAAAAACTTAAGATTGTTTTGTTTTCTATTGATGTTGTAAGATAATGCCTCTAAACCTGAAAATAATAATGATTGGCGCATTACCGCTAAGTCATTACTAAGTGGGTTTAACATGGTAACATTATGTTCGGCATTTAATAGTTCAGATAATTCAGTGTAATTAGCAGTAGTTAATGAATTGGCCATCATTTCATTAAAACCTTGTGCAATTAATTGGTTTGCTACAACATTTTGAACTTTATAATCTTCAAACTTAGATGCGTGACACATCGTAGCATTTAACTTGTTTGAAAATTCGATGTTATTATATCCGTATACTCTTAATATTTCCTCAATGATATCAGCTTCACGCTGTACATCTGTTCTGTAAGAAGGAATCGTTAATCCAAGTCCTCCTTCGGTAACACTGTTTACTTTTATATCTAAGGACGTTAGAATACTTTTAATAGTTTCTTTAGGAATTTCCTGCCCAATTAATTTAGTAGTTGTTTCAAATGATAAAAATACTTGAAAGTCTTCTATTTTATTAGGGTATAAATCTTCTATTCCTGAAGACATTTCCCCTCCAGCAATTTCTGTAATTAAAATAGCTGCACGTTTTAAAGCGTATTCTGTAATGTTAGGGTCAATTCCTCTCTCAAACCTAAAAGAAGCATCAGTATTTAAAGCGTGTCTTTTGGCCGTTTTTCTTATAGCGACAGGATTAAAATATGCGCTTTCTAAAAAGATAGCAGTAGTTTGTTCTGTTACTCCGGAATTCAATCCGCCTAAAACACCTGCAATACACATAGGTTCATCAGCGTTACAAATCATTAAGTCATCCTGATGTATTTCACGTTCGATACCATCAAGGGTAGTGAATTTTGTTCCGGAAGCTAATGTTTTTACATTGATTTTATTTCCTTTTACTTTTGTTGCATCAAAAGCATGTAAAGGTTGTCCTAGCTCATGTAGTACATAATTGGTTATATCAACAATATTATTTTTTGGAGCTAGTCCAATTGCTTTTAATCTATTTTGAATCCACATAGGTGATTCAGCAACGGTAATCCCAGAAATGGTTAGTCCACAGTAACGAGGAGCTAATGTATTATCTGCTACCTCAGCATCAATTTTTAAAGTTCTGCTATCAATATGAAAATCACTTACGGAAGGGGAAATTAGTTCTAGGTTATGTCCTTGTTGTAATAATCCAGCTTTTAAATCACGAGCAGTTCCAAAATGACTCATTGCATCAGAACGGTTTGGAGTTAATCCGATTTCGAAAACCTGATCGTTTTCTATTTTGAATACTTCAGCGCATGGAGTACCTGGTTTTAGATTATCATCAAGAACCATTATTCCGTCATGACTTTTTCCTAAACCTAATTCATCCTCAGCACAGATCATTCCATGAGATTCTTCTCCACGGATTTTTCCTTTTTTAATTTTAAAATCACTTCCGTCCTCATCATATAATACAGTTCCAATGGTTGCAACAGGAACTTTTTGTCCAGTAGCTACATTTGGTGCCCCACATACTATTTGTATTGGTTCTCCTGAACCGATATCTACTTTAGTGACTCTTAACTTATCTGCATTAGAATGTTGTTCACATGATATTACATGTCCTACAACGATTCCTTCTAGTCCTCCTTTGATTGATTGGTATGTATTTATTCCTTCAACTTCAAGTCCTAAATCTGTTAATAGATCTCCTGTTTTTTCTGCATCCCAATCTATTTTTATAAATTGTTTTAACCAGTTGTATGATATCTTCATTGTAGTGACAATTTTTCTGGTTGCAAATATAAGCAACCTCTGCTTATGCTAAAATAATATGTGGAATTTATATTAGATTAATTATATGAAAAATATAGCTTTTTTTTAACCTAAAAGAGAAAATATTAAGAACTAGGAAATAAGATAATAGGAAGTAAACCTTTTTTAATTTTCTATTATTTTTACTTCAACTCTCCTGTTTAAGTACTTGTGTCGCTCATTTCTTTCCGGGTAATATAATGGTTTGGAAAATTCATAGCCTTTGTAACGGAGTCTTGCAGAATCTATATCTTTTGAGATTAGATAATCATAAATTTTCCTAGCTCTTTTAGTTGATAAAGTAGTATGCTCATATTTTTCAATATCATACTCTGTAAATTTACTTTTCCCACAACAAACATGACCTTCTAATTCAATAATTATTTTTGGGTTTTTTCTCATTACTTGTAATAAGTTGGTTAATTCAGGTTTGGAAGATTTTGTTAGTGTAGCCTTACCATAATGAAAATGAATGTTCTTTAATCTTAATGTTTTGTTTTTATTTAGAGTTGCTAGTTTATTTAAATAATTAGTTTTTTTTGAGCTTTTATAATTTTGTTTTATTGATTTAGACTTAGGTAAAATATATTCGCAAATTATCGAGGTCTTTCTATGATGGAGAATTCCTTTTACAGGTTTGTAGTTATATGGGTTTTTTTGCTCTCCTAAAGCTTTAATTTGGACTTTAATATTGTGGTCTTCTTTTATAAAACTAGAAACTTTAAGGGCTCTATTTTTAGAAAGATTTAAATTATAAGTATTAGTACCCATAAAATCTGCAGATCCTATTATTACAATTTTATAAATTTTAGTGTCATTATAATACTTTATAAAATTTGCTATTTCTTCTTTTTGTTCAATAGATAAGTTATAAATATCGGTTTTATAATACAACGATATCCTATCCTTTTTGATTCTTTGAGAAAAACTAAAAAGGGTACATAAAAAGTAGACACTTATAAATAAGAAAAACTTCATGTTTTAATTTTGTCCTGTAGTTAATTAGGTACTACGTTACTTATTTAGTAGTAAAGCTACTAAAAATGTATTAGGATGGGATGCATAATTGCAGAAGTATACTGAATTATGTTAAAAAAGAGGTTTTGATGTCAGATTGACCGAGTTAATTAGCAGTTGTTTTTACAGCATTGCTCGTCTTTAACTAATTTACAGCTCATTATAGCAAGTATTGCTCCAATAATTGGCGCAAGAATATACAACCACAAATGTTCCAAATGTCCAGAAATAAGAGCAGGACCTATTGATCTAGCTGGATTCATGGAGGCTCCTGTTATCGGGCCTGCAAACTGTGCTTCAAACCATACAACCCCTCCAATAGCAATACCGGCCATAATCCCAGTTTCTTTTGAACCTGTAGAAACATTTATAATGACCAACATTAAGAAAAAGGTAAGTATTACTTCAAATAAAAATACGCGCCAAACATCAATTTTTGGTAAAGTTGTTCCTAGAAATTCATTCTCTGGAAATAATAATAATAGTAATGCAGCTGCAATGATAGCACCAATACACTGTGCTAAAATATACTTAGGAACTTCTTTTAAAGGAAATCTTTTAGCATACGTAAATGCAATGGTGACGGCGGGATTAAAATGTGCTCCTGATATTTCTCCAAAGGCATAAATTAAAGACATGACCACTAAACCGAAAGTTAATGCAATACCAGAATGGGTAACTGTTCCTTGTGAAAATTCATTTGTTACAATTGCTCCGCAACCGCAAAAAACAAGGGTGAAAGTTCCTATTAACTCCGCAATATATTTTTTCATGCTACGCTTTTTTTGCCAGTTGATTAGGGTTTTTCCCTCTGTGTTTCCAACGTTTATGAGTCCATAAATAATATTCTGGAGCTTCATATAATTGTTTCTCAACTTCTTTTAAAAACATATCGGTAATTTCAAAGTTTTTAAAATCCTTAGGGTTTTCTGCTAAAGGAACATAAGTAGCTTTATAATATCCTCGTTTTATTTTTTCAATTTTAAAATAGCATACGGCTAAATCACATTTTTTGGATAACATTTCAGCACCTGTAAATGCAGGAACGTTAATATTCATAAAATCAACCCAATGATTCGCTTTTTCCAATTTTGGAGATTGATCACTCACAAAACCATATAAGGCTTTTACACCTTTTCTATGATTGCCCAAAACGGTAGGGATAGTTTCTTTGGTACTTATTAAAACAGAATTGTATTTAGCTCTAATGTCGCGTACTAACTTATCAAAGTAAGGGTTTTTAATTTTTTTGTAAACACCGAAGGCTGTAGCTTCAATATCTTTTTGAAGAATGATACCCCATTCCCAACTAGCGTAATGAGAAGCCATAATCATAATGTTTTTTCGTTTTTCTAACTCTTGTATATAGGGTATGTTTGTAATCTGAAAACGTTTTCTCATTTCTTTTTCTGACATAGACATGGTTTTAATCATTTCTAAAAACATGTCACACATATGTTTGTAAAACTTCTTTCTAATTGCAAAAAGCTCTTTTTCTGATTTATCAGGGAATACCAATTTCAGGTTTTCATAAACTACCTTTTTTCGATAACCGATAATATAGTATACTAAAATGTATACTAGGTCAGAAAAGAAATAGAATATTCTAAACGGTAAAATGGATATCATCCAAAGAATAGGGAAAACTAATATGTAAACTAGTAAGTGCATTATGAAGTAAATTTTGACAAATATAATGTATTTCTAAATGTAAGAACTAAAATAAAATTATGTAGTTTTGGATTTAAACAAAAATCTATGGGCTCCTTAAATATTTACCTACTTATTATTATAGCTTTAAACGGATTAATTTCTTACAAAGGGTTTAACGATTATGCTTTTTTTGAGAAATTTAAATTTAATGTAGGAGCTGTAAAAGCAGGAGAACAATATCGAAATATAAGTTCTGGTTTTTTACATGCCGATATGCAACATTTATTATTCAATATGGTTACGCTATTCTTTTTCGCACCTATTGTTATTGCTTATTTGGATGGGTATCACTTCGTATTAATTTATGTTGTTAGCTTATTATCTGGAAGTTTATTGTCGTTGTATTTTCATAAAAACGAACCACATTATAGTGCAATTGGTGCAAGTGGTGCAGTAACAGGAATATTGTTTTCAGCAATACTTTTTGAGCCGACGATGACTATAAACTTTTTTATTCCTGGATGGTTATTTGGAGTCGGGTATTTGTTTTATTCAATTTACGGAATGAAAAACCGTGTTGGAAATATTGGGCATACAGCTCATTTTGGTGGAGCAATTGGTGGTTATTTGTTAACCTTGTTGTTAGGGACTGAATATGTGATGAGTAACCCAATTATGACAGGGTTAATAGGGGTGCCTATTATTGCTTTGTTTGTGTTGATGAAAATGAAAAAGATATAAAACTAAAAAAGCTCCAAGTTAAACTTGAAGCTTTTTGTGGGGAGAGTAGGATTCGAACCTACGAAGTCGAAAGACAGCGGAGTTACAGTCCGCCCCGTTTGGCCGCTCTGGAATCTCCCCCTTGCATTTGTTAATGCGGTTGCAAATATAGCACTGTTTTTATATTGTGCAAAGGTTTTTAAAATTAAAATTTAAAAGAATTACTAACTCATTGAAATAGAAAAAGATTGGGAAGTAAAATGAGTATAAAAAGTAGCGTGTTAGTAGAGAAAAAGATGTCTAAATTGAATATTTTAGGAGTTTGTGTTGTACTGTTTTGGTCGTTTTTTGGATATGGTCAAACTAAAAAAAGCGATTCTATTTGGATAGCGATATATAAAAAAGGTTCTAATAAAGTTACTTACAAAGTGGAAGGAGTGCCCTATAATGAATTGTATTATAGAAATATTCAAGTACCCATTTATAATGCTGTAGAAAAAGGATTTGCACTGATACCGTTAAACCAGGGCATACAAAGTTTGTTAGAGCAAACTCAATTAGATAATTCATACTCCGTTTCTGAGGTTGAAGGAACAGAATTGGAAAACTCTTTACGAAACGTAGAAAAGTTATCCTATCCCTTTGCAAGTAGTATCACTTCAAAATTGGCTACAAAATTAAATTTGCATCATAATACGTCTGTTTTGGTGGCTAAAGAGGAGCGTTTACATCAATTAGTTTCGGTTGATAGTACCATAATGTCAACAGAAACTATGTTAAGTTTAGTTCATGACGATGCAGCTACTTATTTTGATCAAGAAGCCTATTTACGTTTTCGATTATTGAATTTTTTAGTAGGGAGTACTAATATGAATCCTGATCAATATTCATGGAAAGAGCTTTATGAAAACGATATAAAAGTTCTTGTTCCATATATAAATTCCTATCAAAATGAATATATGAATTTTGATGGAACTTATAAACTAATAACCAATTTAGTTAGCTCCTATAAACATTTAGAGCCTTATGATTCTAGAATTAAAAACATTAAAAAAGCGAGTCAACAATTTATCGGGTTTGATGTAAACCAATTAAGTAGTTTGCCTTATGAAAAATGGGGAAAAGAAGTTGCTAGGATTCAAAAAATGCTAAATAGTACGGTAGTTGAAGAAATAAAGAACTCTTTACCTAAGGGAGTACTTTCTACAGAAACCGAAGTGCTTTTTGAAGTATTGAAAAATAGGATTGCAAACCTAGATGTCATAGCAACCAGCTATTATAATTTAATATCACCAAATAAAATTGTTGTTGGGACTAATAAAAATAATTTAATTGATGTGCATAGAACCGATAACAGCACATTAATTGAAATATACAATGAAAAATACGGAAAAAAAGCTACCATTAAAGCATATGATTTTTTAAATAAAGAAACGGATGAAATTTGGATATATGGTTTAAAAGGGAGTGATTATTTTGAAGTGTCAGGAGAAAGTAAAATATATATACCATTGCATTTAATAGGAGGAAATAACGCTGATAAATATGAAATTCAAAATGGAGCTAAAGTAGTTATTCATGATAGTAAATCACAAACCTTTATTGTTGAAAAGGATAGAGCAAAAGTGAGTTTCTCAGAAGAAAAATATGTTACGCATTATAAATCAGAAAAATATAAACATACTGTTAATAAAGTTCAACCAAAGTTTGGAGCAAACCCTGATGACGGGCTGTTTATAGGATTAGTAGACAGCTATAAAGTAATGGGATTTGATCAAAACCCATATACCAAGTTACACCAAGTTTCTGCAAATTTGTATTTAGGGACACTAGGATTTAAAATAGGTTATTACGGGGAGTTGACTAATGTATATAAAGGCTTTAGCGCTTTTGGTGGATTAGGGTATCAAAGTTCAAATTACAGCACTAATTTTTTTGGTTTTGGAAATGAAACTCCAAATTTGGATGATAATTTAAAACTAGACTACAATAGAATAAGAATAGCAACATTTGATGCTAAAATTGGATTGTTAAAAAGACATAAAAAATATTTTTCATCAGCAAACCTATTTTTTGAAAGCAGAAAAATTGATGAAACTCCAGATAGATTTGTGTCTTCAGAAACCTTGTTTTTTCCTGATGCTAATTTTTTCGAAAGGAAATATTACCTGGGGTTATCTGGATTATATGAATATAAAGACCTCTCTGTTTCCTTTGTGGAAGATTTAATAATACTACCGAAAATTGAATTCAAACTTTCGGCTGATATTAATGAGTTTAGTAAAACTAATGCATCAGTTCACCCAATTTTGTACTTGGCTCATCCTATGTATGGAGATAAAATTTCGGTAGATGCGACTCTTGCCTACAAACATGTTTTTGGAAATGATATACCATTCTATCAAGCCGCAAATCTGGGGGGTAGTACAGGTGTGAGAGGGTATAGGAATGAACGTTTTACGGGGCAATCATTATGTTATGTTAGTACAAATTTAAGATGGCATATTAAGGATTTAAAATCAGAAGTTTTGCCGCTTCAATTTGGTATATTAGGTGGTTTTGATGCAGGGAGAGTTTGGCAAGAAAATGAATCTTCATCTCAAATTCATTCCGATTTTGGTGCTGGTTTTTGGTTACAGACAGCCGATTTAATCAAAGCAGAATTACAAGGATTTAAAGGGGATGAGGGATTACGATTTTCATTTAATATCGCAATAGGTTTTTAGTTTGAATCATCAAAGTATAAATCTTAAGTTCATATGATACTACTATATCGAAAAAGCTTATTTTTGCATTAAAATTAAGCTATGTCACATCAAGATACTATAGTTGCTTTGGCAACACCTTCAGGAGCAGGAGCAATTGCTGTGATACGTATTTCA
>Ga0209292_1007563_pt1 | contig 10275 bp, 8 predicted proteins | sample GOMGulsemesocosm_2_FD_184634 | JGI IMG/M metagenome (GOLD analysis project Ga0209292, IMG submission 184634) | Methane-oxidizing microbial communities from mesocosms in the Gulf of Mexico - GOM9C Gulf of Mexico (SPAdes) (version 2) | ecosystem: Environmental > Aquatic > Marine > Cold seeps...
GGGCCACCCATAAATTTATAGATGATCGCTTCAAGGAGTTTTCTGTCCATAATGTCAAAACCTTGATGGTCAACTTCTAACATATCTAGCGCTGCTTCAGCGGTGCTTTGTGAAACAATACCGTTGGTTTTAACATCTGCGTAATCTCTTACACGTCTAAGTAGTCGATTGGCTATTCTAGGTGTGCCGCGTGAACGCCTCGCAACCTCAAAAGAGCCTTCTTCATCAATAGTTAAATTTAAAAAGTGCGCCGAGCGCATAACAATATCAGTAAGATCTTTAGTTTTATAAAACTCTAACCGTTGAACAATACCAAAACGATCGCGCAATGGCGATGTTAAAGCGCCAGCTCTTGTTGTTGCGCCAATAAGGGTAAATGCGGGTAAATCAAGCTTTATTGAGCGTGCTGCTGGCCCTTCCCCGATCATGATATCCAGTTGATAATCTTCCATGGCTGGGTATAGAATTTCTTCAACCACTGGACTTAGGCGATGAATCTCATCAATAAACAATACGTCGTTTTCTTCAAGGTTTGTTAATAATGCCGCTAGGTCACCTGCTTTTTCTAATACGGGCCCTGAAGTTGTGCGAATATTTACGCCCATTTCATTAGCAACAATATTCGCTAATGTTGTTTTACCTAAACCAGGAGGGCCAAAAATTAATAAATGATCAAGCGGTTCGTTACGCTTTTTAGCAGCGGAAATAAAAATTTCCATTTGTACTTTTACATGATCTTGCCCGGTGTAATCCGCCAACATTTTAGGTCGAATTGCGCGATCTATACTTTCTTCTTCGCGCATAACCTGAGGTTCAATTAAGCGATCGGCTTCAATCATTTTGTATTCTCATTAATTTAATTATGTCCCTAGAAATACTTTATTTAGAGGGTTACGTTATAACATGGCTTTAAGTGCTTCTCGAATAAGGTCTTCGCTTTTCATACCCCTTTCAAAAATGCCCTTAACGGCTTTATCTGCTTGTGACTGATTATACCCTAATGAGATTAACGCGTTAATGGCATCACCTTTTTCATCGTTAACAAACGTATCTTCAACTTCGCTTGAAATGAATAGACTATTAGCAACAACCGATTGTGTATCTACTTGCCAGTCTTTAAGTCGATCGCGCATTTCTATTAATAAACGCTCTGCGGTTTTTTTACCTACACCTGGAATTTTTACAATAGTGCTTACGTCGTCATGCCTTACACAACTAACAAACTGATCAGCAGACATGCTTGATAGAATAGCGAGCCCAAGCTTAGGTCCTACGCCATTTACTTTTATAAGTAGCCTGAAGAGCTTTCTTTCTATTTTGTTAGCAAAACCATAAAGTAATTGAGCATCTTCTCTTACCACAAAGTGAATATATACAATAGCCTCTTCGTTAAGTTCTGGCAGTGTATATATACTTGTCATGGGCATAGTTACTTCATAACCTACACCGTTACACTCAATTAAAACATCTGGTGCTGTTTTCTCAAGAAGTAGTCCTCGTAATCGACCAATCAAGGTATTCTCCATGTTTACTGTTATTTTTATGCAAAGATAACACTAGTTATATATACAGTAAACAAATTTACTGTATATATAACTAGTAACCGAGGTTTGAACGGTATAAAAGTTACCTAAGTCGTCCACGAGCCGTTTTTACAACTCGTCCCGACATTTTGGCAAGTGTGTCGTAACTGTGCGCATGACATAAGGCTACCGCTAATGCATCGGCGGCATCTGCTTGAGGTGTACCCGGTAAATTTAGGATAGATTTTACCATGTGTTGTACTTGTGTTTTATCAGCGGCGCCTGTTCCTACTACCGACTGCTTAATTTGTCTAGCTGAGTATTCGCCAACAGAAAGCCCGTTACTTGTAGCTGCAACAATAGCCGCGCCCCTCGCTTGACCTAACTTTAAAGCGCCTCCAGGGTTTACCCCCATGAACACTTCTTCAATAGCGAAAAGTTCAGGCTTAAATTGAATTATAAGCTCCGACACACCAGCAAAGATGGTTTGTAATCTATCACTAAAAAGGTTATCGCCCTCTTCTTTATTTGTTGTGAAAGCCTTAATACAACCACTACCAAGGTAAGATAACTTTCTTCCTTCTTTTTTAATGACACCATAGCCAGTAATACGTGAACCCGGATCTATTCCTAAAATAACGGTCAATGAATGTTATTCCTTTTAGCGATGATATAAAAAATGCAGTTAAGAGATTATCTTAACTGCATTTAGGGTACTTTATCGAGCTTTAAAAAAGTTCGATTATAAGATTAAGCTTAATTAGTCTTCTGCTTGTTCTTTACTTTCTTTTGGTAAAGTAGCAATTCCTAGTTCAACCAATTGCGCTGGGTTTGCTTGGCCAGGTGCATTTGTTAACGGACAAGCCGCTGTTGTTGTTTTAGGGAATGCCATTACGTCTCTAATTGACGTAGCGCCAGTCATTAACATTACTAAGCGATCTAAACCAAATGCTAAACCTGCATGCGGTGGAGCACCGTATTGAAGAGCTTCAAGTAAGAAGCCAAATTTCTCTTGAGCTTCTTCATCGCTAATACCTAGTATTCTAAATACTGCTGCTTGCATGTCTTGGTTATGGATACGTACTGAACCACCACCTAACTCACAACCATTTAATACCATGTCGTAAGCATCAGATAATGCGCCAACTGGGTTAGCTTCAAGCTCTGCTGCCGTTAAGTTAGTCGGTGCTGTAAATGGATGATGAATAGCGTGCATGTGCCCATCTACTTCTTCAAACATTGGGAAGTCTACCACCCATAATGGTTTCCACTCACCTTGTAGCAAGTCTAAGTCTTCACCTAATTTAAGGCGTAAAGCACCAAGTGATTCTGTTACTACGTTGTAAGTGTCTGAACCAAAGAAGATGATGTCGCCTGATTTAGCATTTACACGATCAAGTAATGTATTTACGGCTTCTTCACTTAAGAACTTAAGGATAGGTGATTGTAATCCTTCAAGGCCTGCATCGCGGTCGTTAACTTTCAACCATGGCATGCCTTTAGCACCGTAAATACCAACAAACTTAGTTAAGTCGTCAAGTTTCTTACGTGAGAATTTCGCTGCGCCTTCTGGTACACAAATAACAGAAACACGACCTTTGTCGTCGTTAGCTGGGCCTGAGAATACTTTAAATTCTACATCTTTTAAAATGTCATCAACGTCAACAATTTCAAGCGGGTTACGTAAGTCTGGCTTGTCTGAACCAAAACGCTTCATTGCTTCTGAATAAGGCATACGTGGAAAATCACCTAAATCTACGTTAAGTAGTTTTAAGAATAATTCACGGATCATTGTTTCCGTAACTTCCATCACTTGATCAGACGTCATAAATGACGTTTCAATATCAATTTGTGTGAATTCAGGTTGACGGTCAGCACGTAAATCTTCATCACGGAAACATTTAACGATTTGGTAATAACGTTCCATACCCGACATCATTAACAATTGTTTAAACAATTGTGGCGATTGAGGTAATGCAAAGAATTGGCCTTTGTGCGTGCGGCTTGGTACTAAGTAATCACGAGCACCTTCTGGTGTAGCAGCCGTTAAAATAGGAGTTTCAATATCAAGGAAACCTAAGTTTTCTAATGATTCTCTTACTGACGCCGTTACTTTTGCTCTAAAACGTAAACGTTCAGTCATTTCAGGACGACGTAAATCTAAGTAACGATACTTTAAACGTTGCTCTTCTGAGTTATTTTGATTTGAATCTAATGGTAAGGGTGCCGCTTTGTTTAAAATAGTTAGCTCTAAGCCAAGTATTTCTATAGCACCTGTTTTCATGTCTTTATTGATTTGTCCTTCAGGACGAGCACGTACTTTACCTTTAATTTGCACACAAAACTCATTTCTAAGTTTGTTTGCAACAGCAATAACTTCTGGTAAATCAGGATCGTAAACGACTTGAACAAGACCTTCTCTGTCTCTTAAATCTAAGAAAATAACCGCACCTAAATCACGACGACGGTTAACCCAACCACAAAGAGTAACTTCTTGACCAATATGAGATTCGTTAACCTCACCACAATACATACTACGCATTTAGTAATTCCTGAATATACATTCGACTTAAGGCTTTATAAGTCTACTAAAATAAAATTGACGATATTATAAAGCAATAGCGAGTAAAGTCACCACACATATACCGATTAATCAAATAGGTTGGTTTGATGCTGCTATTTAAGTTAAAATACACTTCATAATGTTCTGTTAACTCTGTAGATAAATGACTGATACTGATCTCATTTTTTCGAATAAAAAATCACAAATTAAAGACTTCGCTTTTGACGAACAAGTTGTTGAAGTATTTCCCGATATGATTTCTCGCTCTGTGCCCGGGTACAATACAATTATCAATACCATTGGTAGTCTTAGCCGAGAATATGCGCAAGACAATACTAACATTTACGATTTAGGTTGTTCTTTGGGCGCGGCAACACTGTCAATGAAACGAGCTATTGTTGCAAAAAATTGTTCCATTATTGGTATTGATAACTCTCCTGCCATGGTTGAACGTTGTAAGATTCATGTAAACGCCTTTAAAGGTGAGTCGGTTGTTGAGATAAACGAAGGCAACATTTTAGAAACAGAAATTTTAAATGCGTCTATCGTTGTTTTGAACTTTACCTTACAATTTATTGAACCTGAGCAACGTCAGGCATTAATGCAAAAGATTTATGACGGTTTAAATCCGGGTGGTGTTTTAATTTTATCGGAGAAGTTAGCAGCACCTGACTCTCGCTGTAACGAATTGTTAATTGATTTACACCACGACTTTAAACGTGCCAACGGTTATAGCGAACTGGAAATAGCCCAAAAAAGAACAGCCCTTGAAAATGTTATGCGCCCTGACAGCTTAGAAACACATCATTCTCGTTTAGCAACTTCAGGATTCAACCATGTAACTCAATGGTTTCAATGTTTTAACTTTATGTCACTTGTAGCAATAAAATGATCTCATTCAATAAGTTTTACCAAAAAATAGCACAAAACCGTTTAAGTCATTGGCTTGATACCCTTCCTGCCCATTTAACTCATTGGAAAAAAAATGAATTGCATGGTGAGTTTTCTCACTGGCAAAAAACGTTAAATGCTTTACCGAAAACGGCACCTTCGAATGTCGATTTTAGTGAAAGTGTCACCATTGGCGAAGCTGGTGACATTAACCAAGGTGAATACAAACGTTTAGAAAACCTACTTAAGAAATTTAAACCATGGCGTAAAGGCCCATATCATATTCATGGGTTACATGTTGATACCGAATGGCGATCTGATTTTAAATGGGATCGCTTAGCTCCCCATATTAGCGACTTATCTAATCGTTATGTTTTAGATATTGGCTGTGGCAGTGGTTACCATTTGTGGCGAATGCGTGGTGCGGGGGCTAAATTTGTTGTTGGTATTGACCCTACGCAACTTTTTTTAATGCAATTCAATGCGGTTAAGCATTTTGCTCAAGACGATAATGTTAATTTACTACCGCTTGGCGTTGAACATTTACCTGAATTAAAAGCTTTTGATACAGTATTTGCTATGGGTGTTTTATATCATAGACGCTCACCTATCGATTTTATATACCAACTAAAGTCTCAATTGGCTAAAGGTGGTGAGTTAGTTTTAGAAACATTGGTTGTTGATGGTGATGTAAATACGGTTTTAGTACCGGGTGAACGTTATGCAAAAATGAGAAACGTTTGGTTTTTACCGAGTTGTGATGCCATGGTTGCTTGGTTAGAACGCTGCGGCTTTAAAGATGTAAAAGTAGTTAATACTGATGTTACAGCGCTTGATGAACAAAGAAAAACTGATTGGATTGACACTGAATCGTTAGAAGACTTCCTTGACCCTAACGATCCTTCAAAAACGATTGAAGGTTACCCCGCACCTAAAAGAGCAATATTTATCGCCCACATATAACTTAGCTATATTTAAGTTAGATGATTTTCAACAAGTATTTATAGAGCTATTTACTTTACTCTATAAATACTTATTCAGTATTTCTTGGTATTCACCCGACTCTTTAATTTTAGCTATACCATTATCAAACTTTTGTTTTAACGCCAACGTTTTAAACCCTGCTGCATAATGCCGTTCATCAAATATATAGTGAATTTTAAATAGCTTATTGTACTTAGGGTTATCTTGATTTTCTCGGAAGAAGTGCAAGAAGATATTAATATCTAAAACAATGAGCTCAGTTCGACCGGTAAACAACATATCAATTTGAGATAATTGATTAGCCATTTCTCTATAACCCACAGAACGCCTTAGTGCAGACTTAAATTCATCACCTAAGAATTTTTTAGCATTCTGAAAAGCAATAGTACTGAAGTCTGATAAATCACTAATTGTTTCAACTGAGATTTCTCTATCACTTAACGAAACCGCAACATTTTGATAGGTTATATAGGGTTTTGAAACAAACATTCCTACAGAACTATAATCTGAAGGGATTATTGAAACAGCATCAATATCAAGTTTCCTAAAATTTAGTACATTCCTGCCAAGGGGTACATGTCGGAAATCTACGTTTATATTTTGGCTGCTTAGCGCGCGTTTGATAATATCTAGCTGTATACCTGATTCATTTTCTTTAATAATAAAGGGAGGCTTTGGTAAACCAGCTAAAAACTCGACTTTTTCTGCCGGCAGTTGAATAGCAAAAGAACTTGGTAATAAAGTAAAAAACAGTAATATAGATAATGTTTTATTAAACTTATTTAGCATTAAATTTTACAACTTATACATCTACTAATAAAGTATGGTAATTATAGCAGTAATTCCCAATTCGTCTATTGGAGTTATGGGTAATAAAGCAATTAAGGATGAATAATGTATACAGTTTGGCTCGAACGACGATTTAAAAGTGTAACAAAACGTCAATATGATCACCGAAGCCCTTTTCAAAGAGACCGAGCGCGTATTTTACACTCGGCAGCTTTTAGGCGTTTACAGTCAAAAACCCAAGTAATGGGGAGCGGACAAAGTGATTTTTACCGTACCCGTTTAACACATTCACTTGAAGCCGCTCAAATTGGTTCAGGGATTACCGCTCAACTACGTTCCAAATACCCTGAGGTAAGTAAACATATTTTACCTGATGATGATACTTTAGTGGAGTCTATTTGTTTAGCTCATGATATTGGTCATCCTCCCTTCGGTCATGGCGGTGAAGTCGCTTTACACTATATGATGCGTGATCACGGTGGATTTGAAGGAAATGGCCAAACATTACGTATTGTTGCTAGGCTTGAGCCCTTTAGTAAAGATTGCGGTATGAACCTTACCCGTAGGTCTTTACTCGGATTACTTAAATACCCACAAACCATTGATCACTTAAACACTCAAACGAACGTAAATACGCCTGATACCTTTCGACAATTAAAAGCTTCTCAATGGCATCCACCTAAAGGTATCTACTCTGATGATTTAAACATTCTTAAATGGATTCTCGAGCCATTATCAGAACAAGATAGGAATAATTTTCAGCAAGTTATCAGTAAAGAAGGTAAACACCACAAAACCCGTTTCAAATCTATCGATTGCTCAATAATGGAATTAGCAGACGACATTGCCTACGGCATTCATGATTTAGAAGATGCTATTGTTACCGGCGTCGTCAATCGGTCTGATTTTGAAGAGCACGTGATCAATAAACTCATCGCAATTAATGACACGTGGTTAACCCTATATTCAGAAAACCTTGCAGATAAGTTGTTTGGGGAACAGCACTACCTTCAAAAAGAAGCGATAGGCGGTCTAGTTAACTATCTAATTACAGAAATTAAACTTGTTGATATTAATGATACTGAATCATCAAACTTTGTTGAACCGCTACTACAATACAATGCAAAATTACCGAACGTTGCAGCTTCCGTACTTCAAATATTTAAAGATTTCGTTTTTCAATTTGTAATTAAACAAACCAGTCTTCAACGAATTGAATATAAAGGACAACAAATAGTGATGGAGTTATTTGAAGCTATAGCTTCAGATCCGCTACGTTTATTACCTAAATCTACCGCCAAAAGATGGGAATATGCTCAAGCTAATAATTTAAATCCACACAGGGTGATCGCTGATTATGTGGCGGGTATGACTGATGATTACGCAACTAAATTGTATCAAACCCTTTTTATTCCCATGTCTCATAACAATATCAAGGAAGATAATTATTAGAGCTTGTTGAGTAATAGCAACAAGCCATACTTTAAGGGTTATACGATTATTTTTGAGAGCGACGTAACAGAAGTGGCATAGTTAACTGAACCCAGCTTCGCTTGCTCGATAAGTAATGGCAGTGCTCACTAAACAACTGCACTATTTATAAAATGTAACTCAAGTAAAACCGTGCTGCATCTTGTGTTTTCAAAGGAATTCACCATACTTAATGATGTATATTGTATAATTTAAATCAATCAGTTTATCACCTATTGATTTAGGTAAAATTTAAAGTTATTTTAAATTGAATACTTAAGGAATACGAATGTAAAGGATGCAAATGATTAATACCTTATGATAGAGCTAAAGTATTAATCATCTTTAAGATCGATATCTGGATAAAGGTGTTTTATGTTCCATAATAAATTAAAAAAAGAGCTTGCAGATAATAAAAAGGAACTTAGTGAAGCAAAAGCAATTATAAATTCGATTAAAAATAGTGTAGCAACAATCGAATTTACCCCCGAAGGTATCATTATAGATGTCAATGAACATTTTCTTAACATCGCTGGTTACCAAAAAAATGAAGTTATCGGTCAGCACCATAGCGCAATGTGTTTTTCTGACTATGTAAAATCAACAGACTACCAGAAATTTTGGGATGACTTACGACGAGGCGATCCCAAAAAAGGTACATTTCAACGTAAGAATAAAGAAGGAAACGAGCTCTGGTTAGAAGCCACCTACTTTCCAATATATGATAATGGTAAAGTTATCAAGATAATGAAAATAGCCGCTGATGTCACTGAAAAAAAGAATGCCGCCACCACGCAAGAGGCTATTATAGACGCATTAAATCGTTCACAAGCTATTATAGAATTTCTTCCTGATGGTACTATTATTAACGCAAATGAAAATTTCACCAGCGCTGTACAGTATAGTTTAGAAGAGATTAAATCAAAGCATCATCGTATATTTTGTTATGATGAATTTTATCAAGAAAACCCCAATTTTTGGCAAGAGTTAGCACAAGGCCAATTTAAGTCAGGACAATTTTTACGTAAAGATAAATACGGTAATCAACTGTGGTTAGAGGCTACTTACAACCCAATTCTGGATGGTAATGGTAAAGTAATTAAGGTAATTAAATTTGCTAGTGACATCACCGATAAAATAGCAAAAGATGATTTAGTTAGAGAAGCATCTGAAATTGCCTATAACACCTCAATTGATACGGTCAAACATACAGAACAAGCAGCTAAACTACTGAGTTCATCAGTAGATTTATCAAATGACATATCTGAAAAATCAATTAAAACAGCCGAACAAATCAATAAATTAAATCAAGAAGCCGATAGCATACAAGCGATAGTATCAACAATCAAAGCGATAGCTGATCAAACTAATTTACTTGCACTAAATGCAGCCATAGAAGCTGCAAGAGCAGGCGAACAGGGACGAGGATTTGCTGTAGTAGCCGATGAAGTAAGACAACTTGCCTCACGAACTAGCCAATCAACAAATGAAATTGACACTGTAGTGAGCAATAACCAACTACTAACTTCAAGTGTACAAGAGGGAATGAGTTCAGTATCAGAGTTTGTAGAGCGTGGTAAAACCCAAATACTTGATGTTGTAGATGTGATGGAGAAAATTACTTCCGGAGCAGATAATGTATCCAACACTGTAGCTAAGCTATCACAAAATTAAATACCTTAAAAACAGAAATACACCTACAAATATTTATATTTGTAGGTAATTAACTACCTTACAAAACAATAAATATTCATCGTATGCCGGTGATGTATCTAAACATTGCTATTTAACAATTGAAGGTTTATTTTTCCATCTCTTAAATTATTAATTCGCTGGATTTTATAGTTTTTATGAGTTCATAAAGTAAATTTATTTAAATACAACCTAATTGGTTTAGCTCCGACTTCCCTGTAATATAGATAAAAAATTACAGAATTATAATTTATGCTCGACATATATGCAGGTTCAAATGCTTTACGAACCATCCAAGAACATGGCATAAAACCAGATTTATTTACAAATATGCTTGGCGCTAGCGGTGGACCCAAATGGTTC
>Ga0209292_1007565_pt1 | contig 10271 bp, 8 predicted proteins | sample GOMGulsemesocosm_2_FD_184634 | JGI IMG/M metagenome (GOLD analysis project Ga0209292, IMG submission 184634) | Methane-oxidizing microbial communities from mesocosms in the Gulf of Mexico - GOM9C Gulf of Mexico (SPAdes) (version 2) | ecosystem: Environmental > Aquatic > Marine > Cold seeps...
TTGCTAAAGGCTCGACGACAACAAGCCTCACTATCACTACCTATCAAAAAGGTGATGTATATGATGCGCGAACCCTGTCATTAACGTTTACTGGTAATGTCGGTGAACCAGCAACAATTAATCTGCTCATCTCGGGTAATGTTTATCTTAATGATACTGGCATAAACGATTATTCCGACGGTAGTAACTTCAACCTAGGATCACAACCAGGCGGCGATCTTGCTCTGCAAGATGCGGCGTATGGACTGGATGTCATTATTAACCCTAATGCGCTAGCAAATGCTGGCGGTGATACCCAAGATGCAAGTAGTCAATTCTATAAAAACAGCCGCGATATAGACAATGCAGATACTGAATATAAAGGTCGTGCTGGATTTCGCTTTATCAAGATTGGTAATGACGGTATGCCGAGAACGGCTAACAACACAGATTATGAGTGTGTGAAAGATGAAATTACTGGATTAACTTGGCAGATTAAAGGCTCTACAAATACCATTAGCCCAGATCCTGTCATTGCAGATAGGTTTCAAATGTCAAACAAACAAAATTACAGTGCAGCCAACTTTACCTACCTATGGAATGCTTCAGCATTGGGAACTCAAGGCAAGGGCTGGGAATCTTCTCTTAATGATGGTCCACTTGAAGACGCTGGAGATGGCAATGACTTCGCGAATCCTTATTGCGGTTATCGCAATGATCTTTATGGCCGTGCCCAATCTCTTTATTGTAGTTCAGGTTCTTATGCTAATGAAGCCAACTTTATCGGAGCCTGCGGACAAACTAACTGGATGGTACCGACCGTAGAACAATTAAGAAGTATCATTGATTACAGTAAAGTGACAGATTACTCAAGCTTATCATTAGCAACAGAGCATGCTCTGGATAGCAATTTCTTTGATTGTACAAGCAATGACTGCGTGATAAGTAATGATAGTAATCCCGTTTACTGGACCTCATCACAAGTAAAAGGAGCAGAGTCTCTGGCTTGGTGTATCAATCTGCAAACAGGCAACGTTAATACCTGTAATAAAGATGAATCGCGTAAAGTGATGCTGGTAAGCAGTAATATCCCAGCTGAATTTTTCACTCAAGCTGCTGATGATTCAAGCGAATCAGAATAATAGGAGCTATGACAATGATTAAATCAACAACCATATTACTAATAAGCTCAAGTCTATTTAGCTTCGCTGCTATTGCAGCATCCGATCCCGTCGGCATCAACTGCGATCCGACTCTATATCAAGATTATACCCCGTCTGATTTTATTGATAATAAAGATGGTAGCGTTACCGATCTGCGCACCAGCTTAATCTGGGCAAAATGCAGTATAGGACAAACCTATACACTATCATCAAACTCATGTTCAGGCAGTGGCGCTATTAGTTATGCAACATGGGGAGAAGCACTTGCCGCTGCAGATAGTTACAGTATCAATGGCACTACAGGTTGGCGTTTGCCCAATATCAAAGAATTGGGATCACTCGTTGATCGCAGTTGCGCAGAACCTACAATTAATTTAACGTTATTTCCAAATACCGTATCCAGTGTCTATTATTCAAGTACCCCATTTAAAGGTAGCGCGAATGGCGCTGAATACAGCCATCTAATATCACGGGTTATTAACTTTGCTAGAGGCACTGAAATGCCACTCGGGCAACATGATAGTTCGCTAACGACTTATGGGGTACGAGCAGTAAAAGGTGGTTATCGCTAATCGATAAATAAATCCGTTAAGATCAAAAACGGCGAGCTTAGCTCGCCGTTTTCATTTCATACTAGCGATTATGTATGCAAGGTTAAATAAGCGCTAATTCAACCATGGCTGCACGAATTTCATCTTTAGTACCTTGCGTCAATTCAATCACAGGTAAACGGCACTCAGGTTCACACAAGCCTAATAACGACACTGCATACTTGACACCTGCCGGGCTAGTTTCTTTAAACATTAAGTTATGTAGCGTAATCAAACGATCTTGCAGTTCTCTCGCTTCTACATATTTACCCGCAAACGTTAATTCCTGCACTTCTGCATACAGTTTTGGCGCCACATTAGCTGACACAGAAATTAAGCCATTACCACCAGACACATTATAAGCAACCGTTGTGCAATCATCTCCAGATAGGAAAGAGAAATCACCTTTAATTAATTGACGCTCTAACCAAGGACGCGACAGATCACCTGTTGCATCTTTAATACCGACAACATTTTCGAGCTCCGCCATACGCGCTAACGTTTCAGGTTGGATATCAACAATTGCACGGCCTGGAATATTATAAACAATGATAGGTAAGTCATTATTATCGTTAATTGCTTTAAAATGTTGATATAAACCTTCCTGGCAAGGTCGGTTATAATAACCAGCAACATGTAACGTCGCGATAGCACCCGCCGCTTGCGCATGATTAGAAAGTAGGATTGCATCAGTTGGGTTATTTGAACCTGCACCAGCGATAACCGGTAAACGACCAGCAGCTTGATTCACCACAATATCAAGGATCTGGCAATGCTCTTCTAATGAAAGTGTTGGGCATTCCCCCGTTGTACCCACAGCAACAATACCATGCGTACCTTGCTCTACATGCCAGTCAACAAGGTTACGTAATGCTGGTTCATCAATTTCATTATTTTTAAACGGGGTAACCAAAGCAACAATTGAGCCTTTAAGTAATTCTTTCATTGCTGATTTATCGGTGACCGTTGAGTTAACACTCATAGAAGCTCCATTTCGGTTATAAAAAAACCTCGATTACATAAATTGCGGTCGAGGTTTCTACAGGGATTTATATGTTCTCGAATCACATGCTACGTGGGCTTTAATTTGCCTTGTTTATCTTGTTTTCGTTTAGAATTAAGCATGTATTGAACTCGTATAGTTTGAAAAATTATTTATAAAACTGATTGTGTATCATTCAATAATTCTTCATTCACCGCAAAATGTCAAGCGGGTTAAGCATAAGAAAAAACAAAGAAGACCATCCCACAAGGTAAAGCGATACTTAAGTAACGCCAAGGTGCATAGTCAGCAAACCGAAAGGAGAGGATATTGAAGTAATTTGGGTATATACTCTCCGGCCAGATCTTCGACCAAATTAAGTAAAGAGTCCAGACCCATGATCAGCAATAGCTATACCCCAGCAAGTCAATTACTCGAACGTAATACTGCACATTTTGAAGATAAAGACCTGTTGATTGCGGGTTACATCGAAGACACATTTCCTGCTGAGTTAGCAAAAATAGCTAAAAAAGTAACGCTATTCAGCTACGATTACTCTGCTAAGCTACATTATGATAATGTCAGCAATATTGATAATCATTGCTCTACAGAATATCAAGCAGTTAAGAAACACCAAGTAGCATTGATTTATATGTCAAAATCAAAAGCAGAAGTAGAGTACCTATTAGCCAACATTACAGAGCATCTTGAAGATGACGCGATGATCTTCATGGTTGGTGAAAATAATGCAGGTATTCGCAGTGCCAATAAATTCTTTGCCCCTTATGGCGATATTTGTAACAAACTAGATGCGGCACGTCGTAGCTCACTGTTTGTAACTCAATTGAATAAACCTGTGGCTAAATTTGTGCAAAGTGATTGGATCACGACATTCCCAATGACAGTGAAAGGGATCGAGCTAACCGTATGTACATTACCGGGGGTATTTAGCCACGGTAAACTAGATACAGGCAGTAATATTCTACTTAATAACCTACATAAAAAACCATCAGGTCGTGTGCTTGATCTTGGTTGTGGTGCAGGTATTATCGGTAGTTATATCGCGAAACGTTTCCCTGAAAGCAAGGTTGAAATGACAGATATTAGCGCGCTTGCAGTTAAATCAAGTCAATTAACATTAGCGGCAAATGAATTAGCGGGTAAAGCTTACCTTTCTGATGTGTATTCTGATATTAGTGGTAAGTTTGATTATATTATTTCTAACCCACCGTTCCATGCAGGTTTAAAAACACATTATGCAAGTACTGAAACATTCTTAAAAGAAGCGCATAATTACATTAATCCACGCGGTCATTTAGTCTTAGTTGCAAATAGCTTCCTTAAATACCCAGAAATCATCGAAGCTGCCTTTGGGCATTGCTTACTACAAATAAAATCATCTAAATTCGCAGTCTATTATGCTAATAAATAAGTCCGCGAATAAATAGTTACGCTAATAACGCATTGCGTTAATAAATAGTATAAACAAAAACGCCCATCACAATTCGATTGTGATGGGCGTTTTACTATTAACAAAACGTTATTTATCTTGAATTCAGATACAGCGTTTAAGCTAAACTTACCAATCTAATTAAGCATCTCTTGCTTCTACAGATAACTCGTCAATACGCTTTTTCATAATCGCGTGTACGTCCGTTGATAATTTTCTTACCGAACGACGTTCTAATCCCACCGTTGGAATCGGTGCCATGATCTCAATAATCACTTCGCCATTATCCCAGCGGTTTAAATTTATTTTGTTATGCGTATTTGAGCAACACACTGGCACAATCGGTACTTCCGCTTGCATTGCAGTGTGGAATGCGCCGGTTTTAAACGGTAATAAACCACGGCCACGGCTACGCGTACCTTCGGCAAACATCCAAATACTCAAGTGACCTTTACGAATACGATCCGCAACCTCAGAAATAGTACCGACCGCTTTACTTTTGTTATTACGGTCAATCAAAATATTACCCGATAACCAATATACAAAACCAAAAATAGGTACCCAAACTAAGCTTTTCTTACCGACTGATACTGTCCCTGGTTGTACTGCAGCAGTCATGGTCATCAAATCAAAATTATTTTGATGATTACCAACAAATACATACGGTCCACCATCATTCAAATCCGCAGGTTTCCGCACAATTAGTTTAACGCCCATAAGTCGTGCCAAACGAGAGAAGTTTCGCGCCACACATGCCACGTGTTTTGGATTTCTAGGTTGTAAGCTAAAGCGCAATACGCTCATGATCAATAAATAGATCATAAATAGCATGACCAAGACTAAACGACTAATTAATAACATTTGTAACCCTCTTATAACATGGCACTGAGTATACCTAGCCGATACTCAGTGTACAAGCGTTAGCTGAATCGTTCATCCACGATTTCTAACGTATCAACACGCTGTAATCCGCGTGGCAACTTAAACCCACGACGTCCACGTTCACCTTTATAGTGTTCTAAATCAGCGGGTTTCAACGTTAATTTACGCTTACCAGCATAAAGCGTTACCGATTGCCCATCAGGAACTATCGTCAACATTTGTACAAATTCTTCACGACTTTTTACGCGTGCTGACGGAATATTCATTAACTTATTCCCTTTACCTTTCGATAATAACGGTAATGATGATAGAGGGAAAATCAGCATCCGCCCTTCGTTAGAGATAATTAAACAGTGATCAGTCGTTATATCTGTCACCGCTTGTGGTTCAATCACCAAACCGCCAACTGGCAAGGTTAATAATGCTTTACCGTTTTTATTACGACTAACCATGTCACTAAACTTACCAATGAAACCATAACCCGCATCAGAACTCAGTAAGAACTGTTGGTTATCTTCAGCCATGATAGCGTGGGTAAAGGTTTTCCCCGCAGCTAACGTAAAGCGGGTCGTTAATGGTTCACCCTGACTACGCGCAGATGGTAATGTGTGCGCATCAAGTGCAAACGAACGACCACTTGAATCTATAAATACCGCAGGACAGTTACTGCGTCCTTCTGCGGCATCTTTATAACCGTCACTGGCTTTATAACTGAGTCCTTTAGCATCCACATCATGACCCTTGGCACAACGTGCCCAACCTTGTTGTGATAACACCACCGTCACGGCTTCATTTGGCATTAATTCTTTTTCGGTTAACGCTTTCGCTTCTTTACGCTCGATGATCGGTGAACGGCGCTCATCACCGAATTTCTCTGCATCTGCGATTAACTCTTTTTTCACTAATGTCGCTAAACGGCGATCTGAACTTAATAGTTGCTCAAGTTTATGGCGTTCGGTGTTTAATTCACCTTGCTCACCACGAATACGCATTTCTTCTAACTTGGCTAAGTGACGAAGTTTAAGTTCCAGTACTGCTTCTGCTTGTTTAACCGATAAATCAAAACGTGAAATTAACTCAGTTTTTGGATCATCATAGTTGCGAATGATTTCAATCACTTCATCAATGTTTAAGAATGCGATTAATAAACCGTCGAGCATATGTAAACGTGCAAGTACTTTATCCAAACGGAATTGCAGACGACGACGTACCGTAGTACGACGGAACTCCAACCATTCTAATAATATTTTCTTTAAACCTTTAACTTGCGGTTTGTCATTCAAGCCAATCATGTTCAAGTTAACACGGTAGTTTTTTTCAAGATCAGTACTGGCAAATAGATGCGCCATTAGCTGCTCGATATCGATGCGGTTAGAACGTGGTATGATTACTAATCGCGTTGGGTTTTCATGGTCAGACTCATCACGTAAATCAGCCACCATCGGTAATTTTTTCGCCTGCATTTGTGCAGCAATTTGTTCTAAAATTTTACCGCCAGACACTTGATGAGGCAGCGCGCTAATCACGATATCGCCACTTTCAATACCGAATACCGCACGCATTTTAATGCTACCCTTACCAGTTTCGTAGATCTTAGCGATATCTTTTTCTGGGGTGATAATTTCTGCTTCAGTCGGGTAATCGGGACCTTTCACATACGCCATCAATTCTGACAGCTCAGCTTTTGGCTTATCAATCAAATGCAGGCATGCATTCGTCACTTCACGCACGTTATGTGGTGGAATATCAGTTGCCATACCAACCGCAATCCCGGTTACTCCATTAAGTAAGATATGCGGTAAACGTGCCGGTAATAATTGAGGCTCTTTCATAGTGCCATCAAAGTTAGGTAACCAGTCAACGGTACCTAACCCTACTTCACCGAGTAATACTTCCGCAAACTTAGATAATTTAGCTTCGGTATAACGCATTGCCGCAAATGATTTAGGATCATCTGGCGCCCCCCAGTTACCCTGACCATCGACTAATGGATAACGATAAGAGAAAGGTTGCGCCATAAGTACCATGGCTTCATAACAAGCACTATCGCCATGCGGATGGTACTTACCGAGTACGTCACCAACAGTACGTGCTGATTTTTTATATTTAGCCCCTGCGTGTAAACCCAGTTCTGACATTGCGTAAGTGATACGACGTTGTACTGGCTTTAACCCGTCACCAATATGAGGCAAGGCACGATCCATAATCACATACATGGAATAATTCAAATATGCTTGCTCAGTAAATTCCCTTAGCGGTTGCTCTTCGACACCCTCTAAGCTCATATCAATAACGTCAGTCATCAAGATTCCTGTTATTTAGAATAAAGTAAAAATTTCACATTCAAAGGCGAAAACAACATATGCTATTTTTCAGCATTTATACTATGATAAAACGCGCAATAAAATTATCTTAGATAATAACAAAAAATTGTATTGTTTAGTGCCGTTATAGATAGTTATTTCAACTATAACGCGCCAATATTATTATTATCTAAAGTGACTTAATTAGCTCAAAATCCGATTAAAAACACAAATGACAGGAAATTAATCATGGGGAACAGTGCATTATATTCTCTTATCGAAAAAACTAAATTATTATTTCCATCATTGACAAAACGCGTTAATGCGTTAAGTAGTACATATCAGACGCTGCCCAGTGTTCACCGAAAATTACTGCCCTTATTATCACTGGCAGTAATCGCGTTACTCATTATTCCAATATCAGATGACGCGACGAATAGTGAAGATACGATCAACGAACGCAAGTCAATCGAACTGACGATCACAACGACACAAAATGTAGCAAATAAAGCGGGCTTAGGACAGAGTCAAACCCGTAATACGCCGCCACCAGTACAAATTAAAGTGCTCGATCCTGAAAATATCGATGGAGAATGGCGCGCGCATGTCATTCGAAAAGGAGATTCTGTTTACCGGATTTTTCGTCAGTATGATATTCCCTCCGCTGTACTCCATGATTTAATCGCATTGCGTACACCCGCGCGATACATTACGCAAGTGAAACCGGGACAGATCATGTCATTTTATATCTCGACGACAGGTAAGCTAATACAGCTTCGCATTAGTGATGTAGATAGTGAGCCAGCGCTATTTTCGTTACGTGAAGATGGCAGTTATATTTATCAGTAAGATCCTATATAGATAATAAAAGAACAGGGTAACTCAAGCACACACTTGATTACGCCTGACTCTTTTACATTTTCCTCTGAGTCCTGTCGCACTCTACGCTGAATTCAGTCTTAGCTCGGTTCAATTTTAGCAATATAATAATTAACAGAAATAGCAGCAGAGATAAGTCCCATGCCAATAGCGGTCATGAACAACAACATTATCTCGCTAAAAACTAATCCTTCAATCGTAAATTCAGTGTTATATAACTGAGCAAGATTAAGGACAGTATCTTCCATCCAATACACCATGAATATAGTCACTAACCAAGCTAAAATCCCTCCGATAGCACCATACCAAAATCCGGTATATAAAAATGGCCGTTGCACAAATGCATTCGTGGCACCCACCAATTTTAATACTTCAATTTCGGCTCGATTAGATAAGATGTTTAACCGTATGGTATTACCGGTTATTAATAACACTGAACTTAATAATAGTACTGATACCACGAATACCGCATCACTGAAGATAGAGATAATACCTTCTAGGCGTGCTAACCACATAATATCCAACTTGCCTTGTTGAACTTCCGGTTCGCGCTCTAACTTCGCTAATAGCTCTTGGGCGGCAATTGAGGTGCGGTAATAAGGTTTAGGCGTCACCACGACCACTGCCGGTAATGGGTTATGATCTAACAGTGTCAATGCCGAAACTAATCCAGAAGAGCGCTTAAATTCGTCCATGCCTTGTTCTTTGGAAATGTACTCAAAAGTATCGACTTCTTTGTAAGTTTTTAATCGGTGCAATAAATTTTTATAACGCGATTCAGGTAGGTCTTTCTTCAAGAATAGATTAATATCGGTCGGGCTAGTCCAGCCTTCACTGACTGTTTGACTATTTTTTAATACGACATACAGGGTACTCGGCAAGGCTAAACTGACGCCAAGAACTAGCATAGTCATTAAGGATGCAATGGGCGTACGCCATACGTCGGTCAAACTCGATATCGCTTGGTGGATATGCTGCTGACAACGAATTTGGATACGCTTAATAAATGATACATCAGGTCGATTGGGTTGCTTATTCATGTTAAATCCCTTGTAACTCGTCATTACACATCTCACCACGCCTAATACGTAAGGTGCGATAGCGCATTTTAGCAATCAAACCCAAGTCATGAGTGGCAATCAATACCGAAGTGCCAGTGCGATTGAATTCTTCAAACAGTTTGATAATTTCCATCGATAGTTGTGGATCCAAATTACCAGTAGGTTCATCGGCCAACAACAATTTAGGACGAGAAATAATAGCACGAGCAATGCCCACACGTTGTTGCTCACCACCAGAAAGCATGGGCGGGTAACACTTGGCTTTATTGTATAAACCCACTTTATCTAATGCCGCCAACACTCTGTTGTTAACTTGTTTGGCAGTATAACCTTTGATAATCAGAGGTAATGCAACATTGTCAAATACGGTTCGATCAACTAATAAGCGATGATCTTGAAAAATAATACCTATATCTCGACGTAAAAAGGGGATCTCAGATTTGCTAATTTTAGTGACGTTACGACCATTTAAGGTGATCTCACCAGCGGTTGGTCGTTCTAGCATGCTGATTAGTTTTAATAAGGTACTTTTACCAGCACCCGATGGGCCCGTTAAAAAAGCCATTTCACCTTTTTCAAGATGAAAATTTACCTTTTGTAGTGCACTAAGGCTGCCAGGGTAAACTTTAGATACATTATCAAACCGAATCATGATGACCGTGTCCTTGGTATATTTTTATGAACATTAGAATAGTAAAACCAAATACTCATCGTATGATCGATGAGTATTTGGTCAATATATGATTAACAGCACCTGCTATAAGCAGTGATAGCAACGTGATCTCGCTGTATTAACCTTATTATTTTTGTTCTTCAGTACTAAAGAGCGCATCAATAAACTCTTCAGAATTAAAGGTACGTAAATCATCAATACCTTCACCAATACCGATAAAGCGAATTGGGATCTGGAATTTATCTGCTACCGCAAAAATAACACCACCTTTCGCTGTTCCATCTAACTTAGTTAGAGTAATGCCGGTAA
>Ga0209292_1007568_pt1 | contig 10270 bp, 8 predicted proteins | sample GOMGulsemesocosm_2_FD_184634 | JGI IMG/M metagenome (GOLD analysis project Ga0209292, IMG submission 184634) | Methane-oxidizing microbial communities from mesocosms in the Gulf of Mexico - GOM9C Gulf of Mexico (SPAdes) (version 2) | ecosystem: Environmental > Aquatic > Marine > Cold seeps...
TTGTTGTTCATCCTTACACATTCAGAGCAGATAAAGGGCTTATTCCTGAGTTTGCTGAAAACTTTGATGAGCTACTACGTATTTATTATCACGATATAGGTGTTGATGGCGTGTTCACTGACTTTCCTGATAAAGCGGTGAATTTTTTAGAAAACGTAAAGTAATGTAGGTTGCATTTTTATATGGTCCGGTATTAGATAAATTTGACAGGCCAGTAAGTTGAGGTTCTCTTTTGTCTGCAGGCTTTAATCGTAAGCCTGCTGCACCTATTTCTGTTAATACTTACCTACCCCTAACACCAATGTGATTATGTATTTCAATACTTCAATTGTCCAAAAGTTAATTATAATTTACTTATAGTTGTTAAATAAACATATTTACACCATAAGTTAACTACTATTGACTTTTGTGTGCTTTTTTATTAATTTATATTTAAAAGTAAAATATAGTTAACTTATGGGGTTGTATGTCAATAAAGCATACGTTAGGTAGAGTGGTTAAAAGTACCAATATGCCAGATTTAACAAAAAGCTTTTCACCTAAGCAGTTAGCTGGAGCGATTACAGCTAAGCGCACAGGTATGAAACTTACATTAGTTGACGTATCTGAAGCAATTTCAATCTCAAAACCTACTCTGATCAAAATTGAAAAAGGAGATACCAGCGTAAAGCTCGTCAACATACTTAAAGTGATGGAGTACCTTGGTTTGTCATTCAGTATTGTTTCTGATGATCTTGCACAAAATAGCGATACGACAGGAGTAAGTGATGACGAATGGTACTAATGTAAATAGTTTGCATGTATTTATTGGTCATCATAAGAAAATTGCTACGATCAGTATTCCGGTTGGTTCAGAAATGGAAATTTCGTTAACTTATGAGTCTTCATGGGTCAAAGAAGGCTTTGCCATTTCACCTCATCTTCCGTTGGATGGGAGTTTTGATCATCGAGCGGTTCGAAATTACTTACAAAACTTACTACCTGAAGGTAAAGGGCTGGAAGAGATCACCAGTAATACCACTATTTCTAAAAATAATACGTTTGGTTTGATCAAGGTAATTGGCGAGGAAACCTCTGGAGCACTTTCTTTCAGAGGGGAAAACAAGACAGTGAAAGAAACGAATTTTCGAGAAGTTACGAAAAAGGAATTAGATGACAAACTCACTCGTTTTAAAGCGGTAGGAGAATCCATTACTTATTGGGATGGTCGTACTAGGTTATCGGTTGCAGGTGTGCAGGATAAACTTAATTTACTTGAACTAAATGGAAAGCTAGGGTTTGGCGAGGGCGAGTTATGTTCAAATAAGATCTTTAAATTTGAGACCGGCAAAGCGCCTTTTATAGCCGTGAACGAGCTTTTTACCATGTTACTGGCGAGTGAAGCTGATCTTGAAGTGCCTCATGTTGAAATACGTACCTATGGCGGCGTTCGAGCTTTTGTGATTGATCGTTTTGATAGGCGAATTATATCTGGGGAGAACCGTATGTTACGTCGTCATGTTATTGATGGTTGTCAGGCTACTAATCTTCCTCCTTCCTATAAATATGAGCGCCAATATGGTGATGAAGGTGATGGTATCTATTTGCGGGATGGTGTTTCATTCCCTAAATTATTTTCAATTGAAACAAATAATTCTGAGGCTTATCAGGCTCAACTCGTTCGTTGGATGACGTTTAATATTTTAGTCCGCAATTATGATGCTCACGGAAAAAACATAAGTTTCTTTTCGGGAAAGAAAGGCTTAGAGCTAACACCCTTTTATGATCTAGTGAATATAGAAGCCATCATGAGAGAAATACAAAACCGACAAGCTGATGACACTAGTGGAAGAGAACATAGCATTTCACAACCCGTTGCTTCAACGACTTACGCAATGTCCATAGGAGATAACAGTTCGGGAGTGCAGGGTAACTTTAATAATCCTATTACAGGCTATATGCTAGCCGACTTTTCCGACGAATTTGGAATATCACTGCCTCGTATGCAGCTACTTATGAGCCAAATGGTTAAATCTGTACTCAATGCTGTAAATACTTCGAAAAATAAAGCACTTGAACAAGGTTTGTCTGACGTAGAAGTTAACCATATCGATTTATGTATCACTATTATCAATGAGTCTGCTGAAGAGCTATATGAAGAGATTAAGAAAATTACTAGCTATCAAGGTGTTATATAAGTCACCTGAGCTCTATTTAAGCAGAATCTATTTATATCCCGCTAAATTTAAGGCATTAAAAAGGTCATAACATTTAACCAAGTAAATGATTAACTGTGATGACCTTTCGTATTATATTTCTACCGGATTAAGGTTATTTAGCGTTAATTGCTGTTTCCATTGATTTTTCAGCTACTTGCTCTAACCATTGTAGGTCAATACTTTGATGCGCTTCACAAATAAACCAAGGTTCGCGTGAATCGGGTTCTAACATCACACCATTGTCGATTAAGTTAAGGGCGAATTGCGTATATAAGTCGCTGTTAGTTTGCTTCCAGTCGCGGTAGTTTTGCGGCACGGTATTACCTAAATGCACACCAAACATTGAGTCAGGGCCAGCAAAGCAATGCTCGATACCAAACTTAGTAAATACACGAGAAAGTAACTGCTGAATCGCTTTACCTGTACGGTTAATTGTTTCTAGTGCATCTGTTTCTTTTAAAATGGTTAATGTTGCTTTGGCAGCACTTAATGCCACCATGTTTGCAGTATAAGTACCGCCATGTGTTACGCCGTTTTTATCAAACGATATTGTATCCATAACTTCGGCACGTCCACCAAAAGCTGCTACTGGGTAACCGTTACCCATGGCTTTAGCATAAGTCGTTAAATCGGCATGAATACCATATAAAGACTGTGCGCCGCCTTTGGCAACACGGAAACCTGTTTTTACTTCGTCTAGAATAAGTAATGAGCCGTTAGCGTCACAAACATCACGTAATTTTTGCATATATTCTTGTGTTGAAGCAATTGAACCACAGTTACCCATAATTGGCTCAATTAATATGGCGGCAATGTCGTTACCATATTCTTTAAATACGGCATCGAGAGCGTCAAAATCGTTAAGAGGTACGCTAACTTGGTGATCGCGAGTACTTTGTGGAATACCACCACCAAAAGGGATAATGTCAGGTATTTCTTGCGAATTTACATCCCAATTATCAACATCTGATTTCCACATAACTTCGTCGTGTAAACCATGGAATCCACCTTCTACAACCACAATTTTATTACGTTGAGTAAATCCACGTGCTGTGCGAACTGCACCAATAACCGCTTCTGTGCCTGAATTTGAAAAACGCATTTTGTCTATATTGGGACACATCGATTTAACCAGTTCAACCACGTCTGAATCAAGGCCAGTAGAAAAGCCAGAAATTGTACCTACATTGGTAATGGCGTTAATCACTTCATTGTCAACGCGTTCATCACGGTAGCCAAGTATGATAGGGCCGTAAGCTAATCGAAAATCGGTAAATGTTTGATTATCACAGTCGGTGATGGTTCCGCCTTTCATGCTACTTAGAAAAACAGTGTTATCTTCACCCCAATAACGGTAGCTGTCAGCTACGCCAAGTGGCATGTTGTTAATGGCTCTTTTGAACATTGAGGTACTGTTTGGCTTGTTTGTATTGGTCATGACCGTGCTCTTAATTTTCTTAAATGTTAGGGATGTTGTTCGCTATTGAATGAAAGTTAATTGAGAAAAGTTCAAAGCTTAATTCAATAGTAGTCGTAAATTCGATAAATACGTTTGGTATAACAATAAAAACCCAAGCTATTATAAAAATAGCTTGGGTTAAATTTATTCCCTCATCGTTAAATGAGGAAATACTATTATATCAATAAATGATGTAATAGTATTAAAAGATAAAGCTAAAAGCTAAAAGTACGAGAAACCGCTAATACTACACGAGTATCTGCAACATCAGCATCAAGACTTGTATTTTCAACAGCAAGATCAAAATCAAAACCTTTCCAGCTTGTCATGTATTCAACACGGTAATGGTTGTAAGCATCGTCACCGTACCAGCTCCATTTGTTTTCATCTGCAGACGTTGAACGGTCAAAAGTGGCTTTAATGCTATGCCCAGGAGCTACTTCTACAGTATGCGCAATCATAGCGATATAATGGTTAACGTCTAATCCGAAATAGTCCCAGCTGTACCAAAAGTTTAATGCAGTATCACCTACAGACGAGCTGTATGAAAATTTAGCGTAGGCTTCAGGGTAGTTGTAAGTATCTGACGCATCATCACCGTGATAGGTGTAGTAAGCAATACCAGTATCTAAACCAATTTTATCATTTAGTTGAAAATATTGACCCGCGTAAACATCCCATTCGATGTTGGTATCTTCACCTGTGCCAAAATCTACATTGGATGCCCAAGTACCCGCGTAAAAACCGCTATCAGCAGCATAATCTAAACTAACTTGTAGCGCTGGATCGTTAACGGTTTGGCTTACACCGTTAAAAGTATAATCAGACGCTAGGTTAACTGTTGATGTAACTGCCGCTTGTGAAAGTGACGATACAGAAAGTAATGTAGTTGCTGCAATAGCAAGGATATTTTTATTCATTGATTTAAAACTCATATTAATTAGCTAGTGTAATTTTATTAAAATCGATTTTGTTTTCTTCTGGCGAGCCATTTATGGCTTTAACTTCTTTGAATTTGGTCAATAAAATATAACCAAAACAAGTGAAGAAAAGACCTATAACCACAGCACCAACCCATTGAATTTGTAAGAAGTCCAATTTGAATAACAAAGTAAGTAAACTAAGCGCAATTAAGTTACCTAATAAGTATTTAATTTTGCCTAAGCGAGTTACGGTTAAATTTAGGTTGTCGGTATATAAACGGATCAACGAATCAAGCGAGTTGATCACAAACGTAATACCCACTATAGCCATAGCAATATTGTAGAAACCTGCTGTTTCTATGCCATTTGCACTGTAGTAATACAACACGGTAAACCATATAGCGATTGGAATTGATGGGAATACCAACATTGCCGCGAATACTTGATAAGTACGTAATCCACCGACAAAACGGGCAGTAAATTGGCCAATCATGATGCTCCAAGCGAACCACCAGTATAGGTAAAACTCGTGGTAGGCATTAAGTGGTAAAACAAATTCGTGAATATTGCCGAAGTAACCGCCAAGCAGTGAAACAGTATTGATAAATTCACCAACGCCAGAGTTTTCTGAAAGGAAAGCACCAGCCCACATTAATATAATGAGTCCGATAAACATCCAGCTTGTTGCTAAGCTAAGAATTCGCACATATCGAATACTGGTACTTGAATACACGGCAGCAGCAATAACTAAAAATACAATTAAATAGAAACTACTAATAATTGATTCGCCATCACCAAGGTCAGGCATGTACCAAGGCAAGTTAGTTAGTAATAAATAAGCGGTGAACGCACAAGTGCCGATAATCACGATGTTATTAATGAGTTTGATGAGTGGTATTTCAAAAAACTTAACGCGTGGTTCAATAACACAGAAGTAGAAGCAGGTTAGGAAGTAGAAGCCCCAAATAAGGAAGGCCCAAAAACCAAATTCAATCGCTAATGGATTGGTAAATGCATATTCAGGACTGGCGGCTAGGTCGGCATAGCCAGCAAACTCGGTTAATGGGAACATAATCAGTCCCACGTCTAATCCTGAGGTAAATAAAATAGCAATAAAGGTAAATGTTTTAACGGGTGTAACACCAACACAGCGGATGTTTCCCCAGCGATATAATACGAATATTATGGCAACGAAGGTAAAAATAAGGCCAGCAGATAACCAAGCGGTCATAATGGTCTCCTTATGATGATTGTCGTAGATATAGACATGTTTACTCCTTTTTCTTTTTTATAATAAGAGCATTTTTAATGATTAGGGTAATTCCTAAACATTAATTTACGTAATCATACTTAACGTTAAGTTAGGTTTATGATTACGAAAATTAATGCGTTAAAAATGCTCGCGATTGTAATTTAGTTATTTATTTTGGGTTTATTGATACGTTGTTGCTGCTGCCAATTAGGCACAATGTTTACTTGTGCAGAAGATGGCGGTAGGGGGTCTTGCCCTAAAATAAAATCAGCAGCCCGCTCTGCAACCATAATAGTTGGTGCGTTGAGGTTACCGTTGGGGATGGTTGGAAAGATGGACGAATCTACAACTCTTAACCCTTCTATACCATGTACTTTAGTTTGAGGGTCAACTACAGCTAGTTCATCAGTGCCCATTTTGCATGAACAGGATGGGTGATAAGCACTTTCTACAAATTGACGAACAAAGGTGTCTATTTCTTCATCGGTTTGCACATTTATTCCCGGTTGAATTTCTTCACCGCGGTATTCGTCTAGTGCTGATTGATTAATGATTTCACGTGTTAAGCGCACACAAGCGCGGAAACCTTCACGATCTTCTTCATGTTCAAGGTAATTAAACTGAATTTGTGGATGTGCTTTTGGATCGCTTGATGTTGCTTTGATAAAACCACGACTTTTGGGTTTGTTGTGCCCAATATGCACTTGAAATCCATGGCCAGCAAAGGCTTCTTTACCATCGTAGCGCATTGCCGCAGGTAAAAAATGATACTGTAAATCTGGCCATTCCACATTAGCTTTAGAGCGAATAAAACCGCAAGATTCAAAGTGATTGGTTGAGCCCAATCCTTTTTTAGTTAAGATCCAGCGTGTACCAATGAGGAACTTACTCCATAAACCTAGCTTGCCATTAAGCGTAATGGGCTTTTTGCACTTAAATTGAAAATAAAACTCGAGGTGATCTTGTAAGTTTTCACCTACGCCGGGTAGTTCATGTTTTAATTCAATATTAGCGTCTTTAAGCACCGTTTTAGAACCAATACCTGAAAGCTGTAATATATGAGGAGAACCAACAGGGCCAGCCGATAAGATGACTTCTTTATTTACTACAACATCAACTATTTTTCCTTTACGTTCATAACGAACGCCAACCGCTTTTTTATCTTCAAATAACACTTTATGCACAAGGGCATGGGTGACAACGGTTAAGTTTTTTCTCGCCATTGCTGGGCGTAAGTAAGCATTTGAGGTTGAACTACGCACGCCGTTTTTAACAGTCATGTGCATTGGGCCAAAACCTTCTTGCTGAGCACCATTGTAGTCTTTGGTTTCTGGGTAACCGGCCTGCACACCAGCATCAATAAAAGCTTTGTACAGTGGATTTTGCATTTGATTACCGTTATTAACGCCTAGCTCACCACTTTTTCCTCGGTATTCATCGCCATTAAAAGCCCAAGTTTCGGCTTTTTTGAAATAGGGTAGGCAATGTGCGTAATCCCAGTTGGACGCACCTTTTTCTTGCCATTCATCAAAATCTTTAGCATGCCCACGAACATAAACCATGCCATTAATTGATGACGAACCACCTAAAACCTTACCACGAGGGCAGTGCATGCGGCGATTATCAAGATGTGGTTCAGGTTGTGTTTCAAACTGCCAAGCGTATTTTTTAGTGTTCATTGGAATAGACAAAGCCGTTGGCATTTGAATAAAAATACTTTTATCGCTACCACCTGTTTCAAGTAGTAATACTTGATTATTACTGTCTTCGGTTAGTCTGTTAGCTAATACACAACCAGCAGATCCTGCGCCGACAATAATGTAATCAAATTTTTCTTTTTTCATGTAATGCTCTTATCTACTACTTTACTTCTAAGGTTAAAAAATTGATTTAACCTTTATTAAACTCTCATGATTGAAAGTGTGATACTGAAAAGTCTATTCCACTTAAAAAGGACTATCTAAAGGTTGTAGGGCAACGTACACCGCCTTAAGTTGAGTATAGTGGTTGAGTGTAGCAATGCCATTTTCACGGCCAATACCCGATTGTTTGTAACCACCAACAGGCATTTGAGCAGGGGAAGCACCATAACTGTTGATCCAACAGATACCGGCTTCCATTTGATGAATTACTCTATGGGCACGAGTAATGTCTTGGGTAAATACGGCGGCTGAAAGTCCAAGGTCGGTTGCATTGGCGCGTTGAATAACTTCAGCTTCATCATCAAAGGTGAGAACACTCATTACAGGGCCAAAAATTTCTTCTTTACAGATGGTCATGTCGTCGGTGCACTCTGTAAAAATGGTTGGAGCAACAAAATATCCATCAGGAGCATTTTTTGGCTTTAATGGCGTCCCACCATGAAGGAGTTTTGCGCCTTCTTTAATACCTATATTGATATAGTTAAGCACTAAGTCTCGGTGTTTAGCTGAAATGAGCGCACCAAAATTAGTGTCTGGATCCATCGGGTCGCCAGCAACAATATTTTCACTTGTTCGTTTAAGTAACTTTTCAATAAAGCTTGAATACACTGATTTTTGTACAAATACACGGGTAACATTAGTGCAAATTTCACCTTGAGTATAAAAGTTACCGATCATGGCGGCAGAAATAGCATTGTCGATATCTGCATCATCAAAAATAATAAGAGGGGACTTGCCACCCAGTTCCATCGTAACGTCTTTAAGTGAACTGGCTGCAGCAGCCATCACTTTTTTACCTGTACCCACTTCACCGGTAAAAGATATTTTTGCAATGTCTGGATTATGCGTTAACCAAGCGCCTACATCACCAGCACCTTGAACGACGTTAAATACACCATTGGGAATACCCGCTTCAGTGAATATTTCTGCAAGTTTTAATGCGCCTAGTGGTGTTTCTTCTGATGGTTTAAAAATCATAACATTACCACAAGCAAGCGCTGGTGCAGATTTCCAACAGGCTATTTGCAATGGATAATTCCAAGCACCTATGCCAGCACAAATACCGAGTGGTTCACGACGAGTGTAATAAAAATCACCATCAACAGGCTGTTGATTACCTTCAATGCCAGGTGCAAGCCCTGCAAAAAACTCAATAGAGTCGGCTCCGGAAGCTACGTCTACCACTGAAGCTTCTTGCCAAGGTTTACCGGTATCTAATACTTCAATTTTTGCTAATTCATCATTACGTTCACGGAGTAAATTCGCTGCTTTTAATAATATTCGACTACGTTCTACCGGACTCATTGCTGACCAAACAGCAAACCCACGCTTTGCACTCGCTATGGTTAGTTCTTTAATGGTGTCATCGGCTGTTTCAACTCGGTAGATAACTTTCCCTGTTGCAGGATTAATTACATCAAAGGTTTCGCCGCTGGTGTTCGCCAAATAGGCACCATCAACATAGTTTTTATAGCTTATTACTGACAAGAATTATCTCCGTACTGCTTAATTTGATCATTTATAAATTTCTTACATAGTTTTTCGGCCAGCATAAACTCTTTTTCTGGCTCGGGGCTTAACGCACTTCGCAACCAGAAACCATCGATCATCGCGGCAGTTTGGTGTGCTGTCGTTTTCGCTAGGTCTTCAGGAAGTATTTGACGAAATGAGAAAAGTAAATTGCTGTATAAACGTTTACTGTTGATATTTTGTAGCCTAGCTAAGCCAGGTTCATGCATCGACTGCGCCCAAAAACTAAGCCAGGTTTTAGTTGCAGGTATAGAACGTTGTAATGAGGTGAAATTTGCTTCGACAATCATTTCTAGTCGATTAGTTGAGGTCAATGGCTGCTGAGATATACGCTCTAATAAAGATAGCTTTAACTGCTCCAACAAATATTGCACTGTTGCTTCAATTAATCCCTGCTTCCCACCAAAATAGTGACTAATAATTCCTGAAGATAACCCCGCTATTTTACTAATAGTAATGATGGTGGTTTTTTGTAAGCCGTATTGCGCTACTGACTCTAATGTTGCGTTAATCAACTGCTGTTTTCGCAGAGGTTGCATTCCAACTTTTGGCACAAATACCTCAAATTATTTTTAATTGAACGTTCAATCAATAATAATTTTAATGGTTTGAGTACTAATTATCAACCCAGTATAGAAAACCTTTATTGTGTTCTTATTGACTAGAACTCGACTTTTGGTTGCTCTGTAAGGGGATTAGAGCAAACAGAGAAATGAAAATAATTATCGAATATCACAGACTTTTTTATTATATGTATATCAATATATATCCAGATAAAACTGAGCCTAGGGCTGTAACGATAAGAGTTTAGGTACTATAACTTAGGGAGTAGGAACTCGTGAGAATGCTTATTCTGCTTTCAAATTAGTTATGTTGTATGCCAAAGGATCATGTAGGAGTATTTGTCGAGAATGATTAGAGTACATACTATCATCTCGACAAAATGTTTCATTTTGAATGAAATACAATCAAAATAAAAATACCCT
>Ga0209292_1007569_pt1 | contig 10269 bp, 9 predicted proteins | sample GOMGulsemesocosm_2_FD_184634 | JGI IMG/M metagenome (GOLD analysis project Ga0209292, IMG submission 184634) | Methane-oxidizing microbial communities from mesocosms in the Gulf of Mexico - GOM9C Gulf of Mexico (SPAdes) (version 2) | ecosystem: Environmental > Aquatic > Marine > Cold seeps...
CGAGCCATATTTATTCCATAAGCTTTTAAGGTTGAATATGTTGGCTTGATCAATGTGCATAACTAGACTCCCAATTAATTAATAAAACGCCAACAATTAGTAAAACAGCGCCGATCATTTTGAAAAGGTTTATTGGTTTTCCTGGCAAATCAAACCAACCTAAATGGCTGGCGAACATAGCAATCAATATTTGTCCTGATAAGGCATAAGACATCATAGAGCCAACTCCCATCTGAGGGATCAAATAATAAAACATACCAACACCGAACGCACTCAAAGCACCACCACAAAACCAAAGATATAAAGGGACTGATTTTATTTCAGTTAAATTTGGATATTGCTTAGCTGATAGTAACATTGCCGACACAATAAAAAGAAAACTGAATAAAAAAGCAATGCTTGTTCCCATCATAGAGTTTTTCAATAAAACACCTAATTTAGCATTCATCAAGGCTTGTATAGCAATTGCAGCACCTGCAGCCAACGCTAGAAAAGGTAAAGTATTCACTTTAAAGCTCCATGATTATTTCATCGTAATCAAAACGTACTTTAGGGTTATGTGCTTGAACATCGTCTTTATGGCGATAGCCAATGGGACATATAACTGATGTTGTTAATCCTTTTTTATCCAACCCTAAAACCGAGTCGTACCCAGCATTATCAATTCCCGTCATCGGGCAGCTATCAATTTTCATTGCTGCCGCACATGTAAGGAAATTCCCAAGTGCTAGGTAAGCTTGTTGATGAGCCCAATCTTGTTTTTGTGCCATGCTTTTATTGCGTAACGCTGATTTCATGTGGGCTGAAAAGTTACTTAGTTGCTGATGAGTTTTATCGGTGATCACGGCATGTTTATCTATATAACGGTCTACAGTAATATCACCAAGCTCTGAATGAGCGGCAAAAATAATCAAATGTGAACTTTCTGCAATTTTATCTTGGCCATAGGAATATGGTAGTAACTGTTTGCGTTTTTTTAACGATTTAACGACGATAATTTTATAGGGCTGAAGGCCATAAGAAGAGGCGCTTAGGCGTGTTGCATTGAGTAAATATTTTAGTTGATTTTCAGGTACTTTTTTATCCGAAAACTGTTTAACTGCATAACGCCATTGTAAAGCATTTAATAATTCCATTTTAATTTCTCTTTTTTATGGATAAGCAAGCGAAAAACCATAGTTACTTTTGCTTAAGTTGATGAAATAGATGATAACGAGAGCCGTTTGTAAATTCATTTACATAGGTTGATAAACACTATTTTATTTCAGCAAATTAACCATTTTTTGTTTGATAATTAATTGAGAGGCGAGCTGATATTATGGAGTATGAGGGAGACATGATTTAGAAAAGATTATCTTCGCGTGCAGAATATCGCGCTTAAGTGATCGTTTACCTGTCATTTGGACAGTGCTTAAAACTAACTTTTAACTTATTTGATAGTGCCTTTGAACCCTATGAGTTACTTTTCCCCAGTTTGAGTTTTTAACTCTACTTTGGTGTATATCAAATGCGGCTTGATTAATAAACTCTTCATATACATCAAATTTGTTCGGGTTATTTTTATCGACAGTAACGCTAAATAATAAACAGCCAGCTTCTTGCTCTGTTAGCTTACTGTGTATCAATAGTTCACTTTTTACGATTTCTAAATCATCATCAGGCACGATAATGTGACCTTGCAAAGTAATTTTTGACAACTGTGAGTTCCTCCAATTCAGAGCATGATAATTTAAACAATAAAGCCTCTATTGTACTAGAGGCTTTAATTGGGCTGAGATGATACTTATTTATTTCTCATATCTAATATTGGCATATTACCATTACCAAGTACTGTTGCAGGAAGTTTTCCATCCCAGTTTTGAGCTTCAGTTAGTTTAACAATTAATGGATTATCACCTAAGGCTTTAGCTTTTGCTGTAATTGCTTCGGCTTCAGCTAAACCTTTAATGCGGATAGACTCTGCTTCAGCTATGGCAACTAATTTAATACCGTCAGCTTTAGCTTTTGCGGTGTTCACGTCTCGCTGAGCTTCTAAATTTTGGCGAGCTAATTTATGTTTTTCAGCATCAGCTAAATTCTTTTCTGTTTGTTTAGTTTCAATTGATGTTAAATATTTGGCTGGCAGTTTAATGTTCTCGATTTGAATATTATCGACAGTCACTGGAAAGTCTTTCATCTCTTCAATAAAATTCATTTCAATGGCCTGAATCGCGCTAGCTCGATCTTGAATTAATTTTTCAGCATCGTAACGAGGGATCACGTCTTTTGTTGCTGATCTAAAGCGAGGATCAAGAATTCTGTTTTCGAATTGTGTTAAACCGCCATATTGGCGAAAAAGCTCTAGTGCTGCAGTTTTGTCGACTGTCCAGTTAACTGAAACAACAATAGTTACCGGCATTTGCTCTTTGGTACTTGAAGCCATTTTTTCTTCGTTTTTACGTGTTCTTACTTCAATCTCTTCAACGCTATCAATAAAGGGCACTTTAAAGTGTAAACCAGGATTAACTTGCTCTTTAGCCTCACTAAATCGTTTTACAATACCGATATGCCCTTCATTTACCGTGTAAACTGAACTGAATAATAAGGTTACTGCAGCCGCTATTGTTATTATTGTTTTTGTTGGGATATTTATTTTATCTATATTCACTTTTTTACCTCGTTTATCACTGTTTAATGTTTATAAGCTTGAGCACAACAGAGCAAGCTACTTTGCTGTAAAGCATACCATTAACAGATTTGTTGTGTTTTTTAGGCTCGTGCTAACTTACTTTATAGCTGTTACATTTTAGCTGTATTTTAATTTATAAAGTCGTTCGAGTAAGGGAATGTAATTAAATGCTTTCAATATATAATGACGCTTAAGTAATTCCATCTACTTGAACACGAACAACTCATATTAAACCTTTTGTATTTCAAAGTATTCATTTATCTCTTTGCACTATGTTCAACCGAAAAATGTATTGCTCAAATTTTTGATGTTTTTTTGTCTCATTTGCTTACCAATGAATTTTGCAAATAAAGGCTTAGCTGTAGTGCAGCTTTGGCGGGGCTATAGCTCTTGTAGGGTATTGGTTATCTGATGGGATTTTGGTATTGCTGATGTTCATTTGCACGAGTGATTTAGTGAACGTAAATATTGATGGAATCAAAAAAATTACAAATGTTCACGTTCACTTCAGAAGCTGGCAATGTCAATTACTCGTAAAGTGTAATGGCCTTTATTTCCGAGCTATAAATTGAGGGAAGTTAGCTACAATATTACACACTATAAATTTATTAATGAAATACTTCACTGCTAAAACGCAAGTGTCTGCTATTGGCGACCATGGTTTCAAAATCATCATGGTTAATACGTAATAAATTTAGATGATCACCAGCTTCAATATAAACAAAGTCTAATAGATCTAATGACTCGTCGCATATCATATGTATATTAAAAGCATCGCCTGCAGGTGGGATAGCCCCATTTTCACAATCATTAAACATACGATAAACTTCTTTCTCTTTCAGTAAAGTGTAACTTCCCATCAGTTCATCATTAATTGCCGATAAGCTTATTTTATTTTTAGCGGGTAATACCGCCATCAATTTTCTCTCATCATGGTCTTTTAATATGACAGCTTTAGCTATTTGGTTTAATGGAATTTTTGCTGTAATTGCACTACCAATAGAGCTTGCACTGTGGGCGTGTTCAATAACTTGAAAAGATATATTATGTGCGGTTAAGTAGGAATCAAGTCGGTTGGAAATACTCATAGAAACCTCTACGTTTAATTAATCCACTTAAAGTATAGACTGCAAGTGCCTTTTAACCAGTCACTGCCTAGTTGTTAGAAGGAGAAAGTAATGCAAAAAAGTCGTTAGGATATTAACTTTTAATATGCTTATTAATATCGTAAAAGAGTAGGTGTAATAGAAAATTAACCAATGATACTAAAGCTACTTCTGATATAAACGCTGGCAAACTCTTTACAAGTTGAGTCATTTGCAAAGAGTTGTTAGTAACTAATTAGCCATCATTTTTAAATTCTTTATTCTTTTAAAGAGAGTTCAACCACTTCTTTGTTTGAAGATACCCTGATTGTCATCAAAATTTCTGTTTCACTTACATCAGTTAAATCATCAAAATTACTCGGTAATTTTCCAATAATTTCGAATGATTTTTCGTTAATCGCATATGACCACAATTGCAAATGTTCATTGACACCATAAATGACATTGTCTTTTATCAAGAATCTCTGTTTAGCCTTCCCTTGGCCATCTAACGCTTCAATAGCTTGATCTTCAGCAGCACCTGGTTGCCAAAATCTGTTTAAATGGTCTTTGTAAATTAACTGACCGTTTTCACTTTTTAGTGCCCAACTAACTTTTTTATCATTGATAATACGAATCTTGGAGTTCGTTAAATTGAGTTCAGCGAACTTTAATATGCCATTGTTACGTATTTGAACCAAAGCTTTGTTGTTATTACTATCCCACTGAAAAAGTTGCACCACAGGAAATGCCAATGGAAACGTTATTTGCTTTGCATCGAGAAATACCTGAGTTAATGCGTCGTTGGCATTAACTAAAACGCTTTTGCCATCTGCTGCCCAGTCCATGCCATATACATAAGTATCCATGGGAAAGTGAGTGAGTTGTCGTGAGTTTTTGTTGTCAGTTATCCAGAGTTGATCTTCACCTGAGCGTCCTGATCTATAGGCGATTAACTCGCCATTGGGTTGTAACATAGCGATGTCTTCACCGAGTATCGAACGTTCTATAACCGAACCTATTGTGCTTTGTTGGTTTTGTTCCCGCGTAATTTGTGCAAGAGGTACTGATACGATATCGCTATCGTAGTATCCTTTAATGACCAGCATGCGCTTGCCATCAGGATGAAACTTTGGCGATCCCATAGGAGCGTCAAGAGGTAAGCTGATATTGGTTATTTTACCATCATAAGACAGTGTGAAAAGCTGCTTTCCTGTGCTAAATATCAGTTGGTTTTCTATTGGTGAGAAATTTGGATAGATAAGCCTGAAATTTGCTATTTCTTGTGGGTATTCTATTTGATAACTCGATATAAGTTGACCGTTTGAATTCAGCATTTCAATGTAATAATGGCCATCATGATGAATAGCGGTTAGTGCAATTAAATCTTTTGTGGCTGAATAGTCATAATCCATTATATTGCCGCTTTTGAGCACATATAGATCATGGCTTTTATTTTCACTTACCGAATAATTGATTAACTTCCAGCGTTTCGAAGCCTTCTGTAATAAAGTAATATTATTATTATCTAACCATTTAGGACTTCGTATTGCCGAGTTTTTACATTCCATCAATACCTGCGGTATTTGTGGTGATACCAGTGCTTTGTTAAAGTCCAAGCTCATTAATTGATAACACTTCTCCTGTGTAATAGGTTTATTGCAGCCCCCAGACTTAATAAATACCAGTTTGCTGCCGTCTTTAGAAAAACTATGGCTGCCATACGAGTCTAAATCTTTTGTTAACTGAAACTCCTGTTGTGTTTCGGTATTTTTTGCCCAAACGTTATTAGTACAAAATTTTTCAGAATAGCGATGAAATACAATATATTCACCGTCTGGAGAATAGATGCTAGCTAACTCTTTATTGTCTGTTGAGGTCATTGCTCGTAATTTTTCAAAAGAAAATTGTGGCGATTGCTTAGGACTCAGGTATTTATTTCCAATAAAACCCAAAAACATAATACCTAAGGCGATAGTAATTAATTTAAAATTCGCCCATACAGCCTTGGGTTTACCTATAGTCATCGTGGCATTATCAACGACGGTGTTGGTATCGCTAATCGCACCACTTATGCTGCATTCTTCTACAGTGTTTTCTTTAATTTGAGTTTTTTCTATGCTTTCTTCTTGAGTGCTGCTGCTCGGTATAGCGTCGGTATTTGTCGAGCTGGCATTATCAGGCCATCGAACACCACACTCTAAGCTATATCCTTGTTTAGCATGGGTCTTTATATAAACTTGAACTTTACCATCGTCACCCAGTGCCTTTCTTAATTGGGCTATGCTTCTTTGAAGTGTATTTGTTGATACTACCGTGTCTTGCCATACATTCGCTAACAATGCGTCGTGGCTTACTACTTTGCCTTGATTTTCGGCCAAGTGAGTTAACACTGCCAGTGCTTTCGGGGCAATTACTTGAGATTGCATATGTTGAGTGATTTGATTTCTGGATAAGTCGATAAAAAAATCACCAATCCAATATTGCTCTGCCATGTAACCTCTATTCAAGATGAAAATTAATGTTTAAAAATTCCGCTGTAAACGAAACACAATACCTTAGCATACCCCCTAATTCAGCTAAATTAAATCATTTAATTACTTGATAAAGCTTGAAATTAGCAGTGACAGCAAGACGTCATGAAAAAATCATCGTAACGTCAAGCATTTTAATTTTGAGCCGTTTAAATTCAATCTTCTACTTTTTAAATGAGCGAATATACATTGATGAATATAAAGAAGAGTTTAATTTTAGTCTTACTGTTCTCACTACCTTTTGTAAGTGTTAAAGCTAGCGAGAAAAAGCTTTATAAAATCCCTGGAACTAAGGTAATACCTATCCAAGATACTCAATCGGAAAGGCAATACGAACTCTATTTAAAATTACCTGAAGACTATGGAAAAAATAACGATAAAAAGTATCCAGTTATATATTTTACTGATGCCGTTTGGCATATAGAAATGTTATCTGCTGCTACTGCTTTTTTGATGGAAGAGGTTATTTTGGTTGGAATTTCTTGGCAAAAAGACATAAACGAAGAGTTAAGGAAAGAACATGGGGCACATGTTAGTCGATTTAGAGATTATTCCACCAAACCATCAAGCAACCCTGAAGTACAAGCTAAATATCAATTGGGGCAGGCTAATAATCATCTGAATTTTATTCGTAACGACGTAGTCAAATATATAGAAAAAAACTACCGAAGTGATCCTAGCAATCGTACTTATTTTGGTTATTCTGCGGGTGGTGAATTTGGTGCCTATATATTAATGGCGCAGCCCGATACGTTTAAAAACTATATCTTAGGTAGTCCTTCCCTCAAGGGCAATATTCCTTATCTAACGGAGCTTGGTGATAATGCGGTATTAAAACGTATTGGTCTGAATGCTAACGTTTTCGTTTCATATGGTGCATTAGAGCAAGAGTTAGGTATACATGCAGAACAATTGATTACGATGCTGGAAAACAGACACGATAAGAGTTTATCTCTAGCGCATTTAGTAATTGAATCTGCTGATCATCAGCGCGCGTTTCCGATGACTGGAGTACGCAGTGTTACTTGGTTATCTAATTTAATAAAAGAAGAAGGATAAGTTATGAAATCTCATGTTGTTTTTATCGCATTACTATTTAGCCTATTAAGTATGAGCTGTAAAAGTTATAGCCAAGCAGAATTCCCAGCCTTTAAAGGCCCATACCTTGGACAAAAACCACCGGGCAAGGTGGCAGAGCCTTTCGCACCGGGGAGCATTTCAAAAAATGGCTGGGAGCTTGAGGGTGTGTTTGCCCCTGGCATGAAAGAGTTTTATTTCACTTTAGATCGCGCTACCGATGTTAAAGATTTTCGTCCTACCGTTATAGGCTTTCGTCAGGAAAACAATATTTGGAAGCAATACACTGAATTTCCGCGTAAAGGCGAAATTGTTTTCTCGCCTGACGGCAAGCGCATGTATATGGCAAAAGGCTATAAAGACCGTATTGGCGATGGTTGGTCAGAACGCAAAAGTTTAGGACCAATGTTTGATCGTAAAGACTGGGGAATTATGCGACTGTCAGCATCGGCTAAAGGCAGCTATGTTTTTGATGATTATAAAAACAAAGTAGTTCGTATATCTAGAATCAAGAACGGCAAGCGAGAAGCTCCAAAAGAGATGGCGCAAGTTATTAATTCAGGTATAGCGACAGCTCACCCCTTTATCTCGCCAGACGAAAGTTACCTGATTTTTGATAGCAGAAGAGAAGGTGGCTATGGTGAAGCAGATCTTTATATTAGCTTTCGACAAGAGGATGGTTCATGGGGTATTGCTATCAATATGGGAGCTAAGGTCAATTCTGATAAATCAGATTTCTATCCAACAGTAACACCTGACGGCAAGTACCTCATCTTCAACAGAGACATGGATAAAGCAACCTATAATGTGGATATTTACTGGGTTGATGCAGAAATTATTGAGACGCTTAGAGCTAAGTCACATGCCAATAATAATCCCGCTAATGCTTTAAATAAGGTTTAATTTATGAAAATATTTTTACTTGCAGTATTTTACGTCTGCTCAGTGCTAATGATGAGTGGCAAAAGTTATGGCCAAGATGAATACCCAAAACTGGAAGGCCCTTATTTAGGACAAAAACCACCTGGCAAGGTGGCTGAGCCGTTTGCTCCAGGCATTATTTCCAAAGAAGGCTGGGAGCTTGAGGGGGTGTTTGCCCCCGGCATGAAAGAATTTTATTTCACTGCAAACCGGAAAAGCGCAACCGTTACTGGTTTTCGACAACACAATAATGTTTGGAAGAAGTATATTGAATTCCCGCGAAGTGGTGAAATTGTATTCTCAGCTGACGGAAAGCGCATGTATATGGCAAAAGGCTATAAGGATCGCATCGGTGATGGTTGGTCAGAGCTCAAAAGTCTTGGACCGATGATTGATCGAGAAGACTGGCATATAATGCGCTTGTCGGCTTCTGAGCAAGGCACTTATTTTTTTGACGAAGCGACTCGTGCTGGCAATGGGCTTCTTCGTTCTTCACGATTAATCAATGGCAAACGTGAAGAAGCTAAGCCGCTTAACAAAGAGATAAACGCAGGGAAATGGACTGCTCACCCATTTATCGCTTCAGACGAAAGCTACCTAATTTGGGATAGTGAGGTAGAAGGCGGTTTTGGCGGTTCTGATATTTTTATTAGTTACAGGAAAAAAAATGGTGAATGGGGGCCTGCTATCAATATGGGCGATACTGTTAACTCCGATAAAGAAGATTTTTATGCTAGCGTCACCCCTGATGGTAAGTACATACTCTTCAACAGAGGTATTGATGATAAGGGGAATATCGATATCTATTGGGTGGATGCACAGATTATAGATGTGCTCAGACCTACTTTTTAACCTTAAGAGCTTGGGAATCCTAATCTATAGTTACGGATCCTGTATTAGTGGGGATACTTATTAACGATAATTTCAACATATGCTTCAGATGATTAATACTCTAAAGCGACCAATAAATAGTCAATTAAAATGGAAGGCTGTATTATGATAAACTGGAACAGCCTACTATTTATTATTGACTTGTATGGATTGTTAGCAAGTTTTTGAAGTGATACTAGGTTACCGTTATATTTTCCTTGATAACCAATGCATGATATTTAGCAAAAATTGTTCATTTTGTTCCGCGCCTTTGCCAATTACCCCCATTTTTCTTTTTGATTTTCCACTAAGTTGAGCAGTAAACATAGCTGCTTCGCCAAAGATTACAATTCTACCTTTATAAAACTCTAATGTTGCACCTTGACTCCAGCCACCAACGGAGATTGTCGGGGTATTATCAGTAAATTTCCATGACTTCTTTGGCATACGAGAAATAGCTTCATTACCAAACACCAGTAAAGGCTTGGCTGTCGGTGGAGATAAAAATGCTTGTCCTGTGAATGTACGGATGGTGTCAATATTTTCCTTCGCATTCATACCTTTACGTATTGCATGGTCAAGGATTGTTCCTTCAGAATATTTAAAAATTGATTTTTTATTAGTGCGGTCCATTGCATAACCATTGCTAAATTGAAAACCAAAAATCGCGGCTAAAGACTCTGAAGCCTTAGGGAATGGCATGTGATCAGCAATAAGAAACAACGAGCCACCATTTTTTACCCAATGATAAATAGCTTCAATTTCCTCCCGTTGAAATGCTGAGTAGTTAGGTAAACTCCAGTTTTTTCTATTTTTTTGATTTAACGCATTCGAAATTACTAATATGTCAGTATCTTTTAAAGATTTGTTAGAAAATAATTTAGTATTCTTTTCTACTTTGTAGCCATCACTTCGTAATATTTTTGCAAATGGTTGATATCTACCATCCATAGTATGAAAATTATGGTGCGCCTCATCTATGAGTACAACAGGAGCTTCAGCTTCTGAGAAAGTTTTATTTGAATTCGCCGGAGTAAACCCTTTATGACCTACTTGTTGAGCATTAATGCCCAATGCCATCATGCCAATGAGGCAAGTTAATATCTTTTTCATT
>Ga0209292_1007571_pt1 | contig 10265 bp, 10 predicted proteins | sample GOMGulsemesocosm_2_FD_184634 | JGI IMG/M metagenome (GOLD analysis project Ga0209292, IMG submission 184634) | Methane-oxidizing microbial communities from mesocosms in the Gulf of Mexico - GOM9C Gulf of Mexico (SPAdes) (version 2) | ecosystem: Environmental > Aquatic > Marine > Cold seeps...
GTTTGTTATCCGATACGACGCCCAATTGCGAATAGATGCATCATAACCAAGACAACAGATAACATAAAAGAATAAAAACTAATTTTTTATAGCTTTTAGCTATATAGAAATTAAGCGACAAAAAAAGGAGCATAGGCTCCTTTAGTTTCAACTTATTAGCGTGATAAAAGTTTAAAAATGCACTTCTATGCCGGCAAAAAAGCCTGAGAAATTCACATCGGCGCTAATGTCATCGACATCATCAAGCTCAATTGCTATTTCACGGTAGCCCACAGTGATCGCCACATCGACAGCAATGTTATCAACGACATCGTAGCCTACGCCAACTTCATAATCGTGTACATTGCTACCATCATAAGAGACATAGTTCGCATCACCGTACACATAAACACCCGCAAACGGTACACGCACTTTAACTGCGGCGTAACCCATCGGCAACCACACCGAGATATCTTCTTGCGCTAGTTTGCCATTACCGTCATCAACCATTAATTCACCGCTTAAGTTTTTCGCTGTTAAGCCAAAATCAAAAGCAATAATGTCGTTGTCCAACAATTCCCAATAGAGGGTGGCATCATTGTTGGTTAAATCAATCGTCGTATCGACGGTTGAGTTAGCGGAAAAATCTTTCCCTTCAAAGCTAAAATTTGAAGTTAAATTCGTTTGGCCCGTGCCTTCTAACTTACCCAGACGAACACGAGCATTTGGAATTAACGGTACCGGATGTTCAACTTTAAGGTAAAAATTACCTGAAGTCTTATCAGCAAAATTGAAATCAACTAAATTACGGTCTTGCGAGAAACCACCATCGACTTGATTCTGCCAACCTTGCGCGCCTACATATATACCGAGCATGTCAGCATGAGCTGGCAATACTGCACCGGCCACAACAATTGATGCGAGCGCTATTTTCTGAAAGGTCATTACTTATCCTTGAGTTAAAAGTTTATTTAGGTCAATGATAGCGGCATTTGCGCGTGAAATATAGTTCGCCATCACCAACGAATGATTAGCCATTACGCCAAAACCACTGCCATTTAGAATCATTGGGCTCCAAACGGTCTCTTGAGTCTGTTCTAGCTCACGTATTATTTGACGTAAACTGACCGTGGCATTCTTCTTTTCCAGTACCGCGGCAAAATCTATTTCAATCGCTTTTAAGAAATGAATCAAGGCCCAACTCGAACCGCGCGCCTCGTAAAATACATCATCGAGTTTCCACCAGCTGGTTTTTATGCTCGTTTGTGCAGGTGTATAAGTCGACTGTTCTGCCGCACTATCGCCAGCTAAATCGGTATTTATTCGCTCTTGGCCGACACTGGTACTTAACCGTTGTGACATACTGCCAAGACGCTTTTCAACTTCCTTTAACCACTCATTTAGATTATCGGCACGTGCATAAAACTGCGCCTGCGAAGCGGGATTGGCTAACCGAGTACGATAGAGTTTAAAATGTTTAATCGCCTTGGTGTATTCATCCTCAGTTCGGGGGAAGATCCAACTATTATTCTCAAAATTTAGCGCTGGCTGCGCCTTAACCAAATCAACATCTTCGACCGATTGCGATTGCGAGCGACTAAAGTCGTTGCGCAGCACTAAGGCTAAGTCGCGGATCTGCTGCAATGCGCCAAACTCAAACGCCGGCATGTTATCCATTAACACTGATGGATACATCTTATCATTGGTCATGTAGCCACCCGGCTTATCTAATAGCGTCTCGGTCACGCTAATTATCGCGGTCATCGTGGCAAAACCAGTGACTGGCTCAACCCCCAGTATATTTGCTTGTTCGATGCTCTGCTGTTTTATATCGATGATATTGGGCTCTATATCCCACCAGATAGACAAAGCTGCGCCAATCACCACAAAACCAGCGACGGCACCACCAATAAACGTTTTATTCAATGAAATCATGATAATCCTTGTACGATAACGGGCTAATTGGGGCCACTATTGAATAGATAGTTTGCCCGTGGCCACGCGTTTTCGCAATACTAATAATTGAAAATACTGACTAATCTAACCAGCGACTTTTAGGCGGCAGGGTTACGGCGGCAACGATATATAAAATAACGGTAGGAATAGGCATCACCAACAGACAAATCAGCAGCGCTACACGCACCCATTTTCGGTCGACATTAAAGCCGCGGGCAAGGCCGGCGCTAATACCAGTTAGCAAGGCGTTGTTGGTGTCTTTTCTAAAACGGTGTAATAAACTCATAATGATCCTTTGATCTAAGCCCTAAATAATTACTAACCTTACAATAGTCATGCCAAATCATAAGTGACTGTAATTACTACTTTAATTTATTAAAGCGTTAAAAAAACTAGCAAACACACCAAATTTCGGTCTAATTTACGATGCTGAGACCAATGACATCGCCTGGGCAACAGTATCAGTATCGGCCCCTGGCTTATGCGCATTTTCACTTAAAAATCGGCGCCATTGTTTAGCACCCGGCAGCCCCATAAAGATGGTTAACATGTGGCGGGTAATGTGATTGAGCTTACCACCTTGTTGCAAATGATTTTCAATATATTCCATCATCGTCTCGACCACCTGATGACGGCTTAACACTGGCCCATGATCATCATAAAATAAGCTATCGACGCCCGCCATGGTATACGGATTAGCATAGGCTTCACGCCCAATCATCACGCCATCAACAAACTTCAAATGCTCACTCGCCTGTTCGAGCGAGGTAATACCGCCATTAATCGAGATCGACAGATCGCTAAAATCGCGCTTTAGTCGATAGACTCGCTCATAATCGAGCGGCGGGATCTCACGATTTTGTTTAGGGCTCAAACCACTCAACCAAGCTTTACGCGCATGCACGGTAAAATCGGTGCACCCTGCTTCGCTCACTTGGCCGACAAAATCACACATAAATTGATAACTATCGAGTTCGTCAATGCCAATACGATGCTTAACCGTCACCGGAATATCCACCACACTGCGCATCGCATCTATCGCTTGCGCCACCAAGGTCGGCTCTGCCATTAAACAGGCACCAAACTTACCGTTTTGGACCCGATCAGACGGGCAGCCCACATTGATATTGACCTCATCATAACCATATTCTTGCGCCAACTTTGCACAAGTGGCCAAATCAGTCGGGTTGCTGCCGCCAAGCTGCAACGAAATAGGATGCTCCTGCTCGTTATAGCGTAAATAGTCACCCTTGCCGTGAATAATAGCACCAGTGGTCACCATCTCGGTATACAACAACTGGTTACGACTAATCAAACGCGCCATATAACGGTAATGTCTATCAGTCCAATCTAACATCGGTGCTATGGAAATTTTGTGTTGATACATGAATATAACTCGGCAGTAAAGAGCGTTTAATAGCGCGCTCAAAATAACAATCTAATAATGGCGTGAATTGTAATCGAAAGAATTTAGCGATACAAAGTTATTTGCTGGTTATTGCGATCGGGGTAACCCAACAGCGAACGAAAAGAATGGGTTCGATTCAATGGGTCAATTTGACTAACAAGAATTTAATGCTAATCTTTATTTTTATAAATATTAAGGATTCAAATGAATAAAATAATTATAATTAGTTGTTTGTTACTCGCAAACTATTTAATTCCAAATGCCAATGCGACCGACGTTCCAAAGGCCAACGCTTTAAAAAATAGTAAGATAAATATGTATTCAGATTATTTTGGATTTTCTGATTTAAGGAAGTATCTTCAATTTGCTAATAAGACAAACAGAATGATGGATGGGCACGTCCCTGCTCAGTTATCGAAGCCTATATTAGATGATCCTTTGTGGCTTGAGCATAAAGCAAAAATTGAACGTGGTGAAACGACTTCTGAACTTGAAAAAACAAAATTAAAAGCACTGTTACTTGCCCGTAAAGAAGCACTTCTTAATTATGTCGGTATACCAGACGGACAATATAAATACTTTGACCGATATATAGATTTTGCAAACAGTTCTAAGCGATACAGTATTTTGAACAATCAAATTGATGAATCAGGCAAGAGCACTACACTCGCACAGGAGGATACTATTACTGTTTATTGTGATGACCTTTGTGAAAGGCAAGTTAGGGCAGACGAAATTTATGCGAGGTTATTAATTTGGAGTTTAGCTGTAAATTCAGGAATTGAAAATTATAGGGAGTTCATCGTTATATTCGATACAAGTTCAACAGCGGAGCTATGGAAAGGTAACAATTTTTCAGGAGCCTGGAAAATTAAGAATTTAGATAGTTCAGCGCTGTGCAAATACAGTCCAGGTGCATGCGATCTTTAGCACAAGTGAAATGCGAGTCTACGCCTGCTCATCATCTCCTCACTTGCAGCATTCAAGACAGTGGTTAGTCGCTTTTATCGGCACCATAATCAGTACGCTGCCCAGACAATAATGCATTTAAGTGGCGCTGTTCCAAAGCGCTGTTGTCATCCGTAAGCCGCGACTAATATTTGTTGTTTATCTAGCTTTGCGTTGCTTTCCCTGAACCACGCAAGATAATTAGATAAATACTTCGTTGCCACACCTTTCATTTTTCCGTTAATCCACCCTTTAAAGTTGGCTATCGCGCCATTCACCGTTTGGATATGGTACACCTCATCTATTACTCTGATTTCCCCGTTGATTAACCGCTTATGGTCACAATGTTTTTGTTTGGCAATTGCCACATAGGACCAAGAACCATCGCTGCATAATACCGAGTGTTCAGTGATGTTTTCGGCTAAATTCGCTGCTATTTCTGCCGTTGTATCAGCGACTAACATCGGGTTAATCATATGGTTGCTGCGATCTATCGATAAAAGAACGGCTACTTGACCATCCTTGGTTCGTTTATCAATCTCTCCACCTCGTTTTCTGGGCGAACGCTGATCCGTTAAAGCGTTCGAACCTTTTTCTGAGTAAGCTAGAAAAAACTCATCAACTTCAATAATTCCCGATAGCTTGTCGTCATTTTTACCCGCTTGAGCAACCAGAAAACGATGTCGCCATAAGAAAGCCGTTTTAAGGTTAATACCACAAACCTCGGCAGCTTCTCTTAGGGTTAATTTTAATTGCATACAACGCGCATAACCTTCCCACAGGTGAGATTTATGTAATCGAGCGAATGGTGTCTTAGTCTTGTTGTTAAAGGTTTTATGACAACCTTTACAGCGGTATCTTTGTATCGCCCCTGATTTCCCCCACTTTTTCAATTGAGTGGATTCGCAATGCGGGCATTGTGATGATAGGTCAAAAAGAGGCTGAATAATTTCATCGGTACTAATTTCAGCCTCTAGAGCTTGAATTGACTGATGAACTATCTCTCTTTGCGCTGGAGTCATCGAGGAAAGTTGTTTCGTTATCCGGTTAAGCTTACTTACAAATGATTTAGTATTCATTACCAATACCCTCAATAAGTTAATCGCACTATTGAGTATAGACAACAATTGGCTACAACAGCGCCATATTTATACAGGTCGCTACGTTGGAGTATCATCATGTCTTCTTTGCTACTGGAACTAGAACAACTCGCTATCGCTCTACCGAAAGAGCAGCAATCATTGCTCATTTCTTTTCTTCAACATCATCACGATAGTCAAGCCTGTATTGACTTGCTAACTAACAATCTCATTGCCAACCCTAGCTGTCCACATTGCCAATCAGCAAAGATAAAGTGTAATGGAAAACCCAACGGAAGGCAGCGTTATAGGTGTAATCAGTGCTATAAAACATTCATGTGTACCACTAAAACACCATTTTATCGACTTAGAAAGCTTGAAGAGTGGTTATCCTATTTCAGATGTATGCTCGATAGTCTAACAATAAGAAAGAGCGCTATTCGTTGCCATGTTTCGGTCAAAACTTCATTCAAATGGAGACATCGATTTCTTAAATTACCTAATGAAAACAAGGCGGAGTCGCTGTCAGGTATTGTTGAGGTTGATGAAACTCTATTTCGATATTCAGAGAAAGGAAGTCGTCATTTAACTCGCTTTCCCCATAAGCGGGGCGGAGACAAAGCCGGACGAGGCCGCGCTAAAGGTGATTGGGTTCCGGTGTTAATAGCTAGAGACCGGCAACGGCATGTTTTTGATGAACGTTTAGAAAGCGCTGACACTGGGACACTGTTGGGCTTGCTGAAAAACAGAATAGCGCCTGATTCAGTGGTCTGTAGTGATGGTTTTTTATCATATATAAAAATGACGAAAATAATGTGCGTAGAACATAAAGTTTTGAATTTCAGTAAAAAAGAACGTGTAAAGGATGGCGTTTTTCACATTCAAAATGTTAACGCTTATCATCGACGATTACATTGTTGGATGCATCGATTTCATGGCGTTGCGACAAAGTATCTAGCTAATTATTTAGGTTGGTTTCGCTTTTTTGAAGATAACAGTAATCCAAATGAAAACAATATGTTGGCTATGCAGACTCAGTTAAGGTGAACATAGCCAATGTAATTGGTATAACAGATTGTTAGGCCAATACCTATCAATTGTGCAGACATATCCTTTGCACAACAAGATCACTTACTTAATGTAACTGGTATAAAGCGTCACATTTTATTATTCCTAACCTTACCAACTATTGCCATTATTAATACCAATCTTGATAATAATCAACAGGTCTTGTCACCACGTTACGATAAACTAGCAACATTAAATAATATGCTGTCAATAAGTTTGTAACGTATTTTTTCGCTAATCCCTATTTAAATGGGGATTAGACATTGCTAGGGACAGCTAAGGGAAACAAATTAAGGAAGCCCTATGTCTGGTCGTAACGCATCAAAAGAAGTTAACTATAGTGATAACTTGTGGATTCTTTCCACTACCGACCTTAAAGGTAATATTACTTATATTAACCAAGACTTTATTGATGTATCGGGCTATCAGAGTCATCAACTCATCGGTAAGCCCCACAATTGTATCCGTCACGATGATATGCCTAGTGCTGCGTTTGCTAACTTGTGGCAGACTTTACAAAGTGGTAAAACATGGATGGGCTTGGTTAAAAATCGCTGCGAGAATGGCGATTATTATTGGGTTAACGCCTACGCCTCGCCGATTAGAGAAAATGGTAAGGTTACCGAATATCAGAGCGTACGCTTCAAACCCGCGCGTGAGCTAGTCGCACGAGCCGAATCGATATATGCAAAAATTAAGCAAGGTAAAATCCCGCGAAAAATAAAAAACCGACCGCTTGGCGTCATTACAAAGTTAGCTATTTTGGTCTTTATCGCTTCCTTATTGCCCTTGTTGACGGCATTATCCACTGCGAATTACCCCCTCTTAGTTGCTGCAATTATTACGTTTTATGGCTTGACGGCCATCGGCATGATACGCCTAAGATCGCGTATCAATAAGCTTGTATCACGCAGTAAAGAAACCCACGACAATCCGTTAATGCAATATATCTACTGCGACGAGGTTGATGAACTGTCCCATATTGAACTAAGTTTAATGATGCGCGAGGTTGATACGAAAGCATTAGTAGGCCGAATCAAGGACTCCACAGAACATATCATCAGTGGTGTTAAAGAAAGTTTAAAAAACTGCGAAGAAACCAGCAAAGAAACGAAACAACAATTCGACTCGATTGAATTTATTAATACCGCGTTCAACGAAATGAGCGATGCAACCGGTGAAGTTGTTGAAAATACACAGCAAGCCGCGTCGGAAATAACGGCAATAACTAACGATATAGTAACAGCAAATCAAGCGGTAACTACCTCTCGGGATCAGCTTAATAAGTTGGTCAGCGAAGTCGATAATTCACAAGAAGTGATCAAGACACTGCAACAACGTAGTAACGATGTTGGTCAGGTCTTAAACGTAATTACCACCATTGCTGAACAAACGAATCTACTCGCGCTCAACGCAGCGATCGAGGCGGCGCGAGCGGGTGAAGCTGGGCGCGGATTTGCCGTTGTCGCCGATGAAGTGCGCCAACTGGCGACTCATTCACAAAATTCAACCCAAGAAATTCATAATATCATCAAGGATTTTCAGCAAATGACCAACATGGCGGCCACCGCAATGGATAGCTGCGCCACCGTGTCGCTCGATGGAATCGAAATGCAAAAAGAGGTCCAAGTAAGGCTAGAAGCGATCAATGAAAATATGCAGTCGTTGCAATTAAAGGGTCAACAAGTTGCTGCAGCAACCGAGCAACAATCGGTAACGTCAAAAGAGATTAAACTCAATATTCATCAAATCAGTGACAATGTCGGGGCTGTCTGTGATGTCGCGCTCAACAGCGAAACGGCAAGTAAAGCACTCAACCTCCAATCACAAAGACAGTTATCGCTAATATCACAGTTTACGCCGTTAGGATGAAATGAGCTAAGCGGGTGTTGATTACTGGCACGCTTAAATTAAAACATTAGCCCGCTTGAACGCGATTTCTGCCCAGTCGCTTGGCGAGATAGAGCGCCTTGTCGGCGCGATCGACAAATTGATGTAACACTTCACCCAGGCTCAGTTCAACGACGCCGATGCTTACAGTATATTGAATATCTTTGACTCGATTGTTCTGACAAGCGATTCGTACTCGCTCAGCCTGCTCAAGAGCGGTATCTAAATCCTGCTTTTGCAGCAACACAATAAATTCCTCCCCACCATAGCGACCCAGCGTATGCGCAACATTTATGGCTCGGCCGGCTTCAAGCACGAATGCGCGCAATACATCATCCCCCCCAGCATGACCTGCAATATCGTTAATTTGCTTGAAGTTATCAAGATCTATCATCAATAATGTCAACGGCCATTGCTCTTTTTGTGCATAATCAATATATTTAGCGAGTTGAGTATTTAAGTAGAGCCGATTAAAGACGCCAGTGAGCGAATCAGTATTGGCTTGATGATGTAGCTGTTCTAGCAGCTGCGAGCGCTCCGATATATCACGCACCACTGCGGTGAATTCCATCTCACCATCGACATCAATTTTTGAAATGGAAATTTCAGCGGGGAAAATGGAGCCATTCTTATGCTGACCATACACAATGCTACGACTGGACATCTCTCGTGATTGTTGTTTCGATTGACCAAAATGACTGACATATGCACTATGGCCACAACGCATATTACTTGGAATAAGTAGCTCAATACTTTTTCCTAACACCTCATCACAGTGGTAACCAAAGAGCGACTGGGCAGCTCGGTTAAACAGCTGAATCTGTGATGATTTATTAATCACTAAAATGCAATCGTGCGCCGTCTCAATGACAGACCGATAACGTTGGAAACTGGCGTTAACGTTAACGCTATCACCATTGGAATTTAATGTCTCTCGTTGCGCAGATACTGACTGCATGATTATCGCTAACCTCTCCGTCCATTGAGTTAGAACCAGCATAGCACAAGTGATTAATATTTCTCCTAATAATTGAACTTTGTTGTATATTCATTATTTAATTAAATGTTAGGCCAAACAACCGTCTCACTATTTTGTAGCTCAGATAGCCAGTCTACAACCACCTGATTATTCCAATCCGGCGCAGCTTGAAATGCATAGTAACAACCGCCGATTTCGAATTTCAGTTGCCAGGCGTGCAAACAGCCAATCTGCTGTGAGCAATTAGGATAGTAACGATTATCTCCAATGATTGGGCTGGCGTTACTCTTCATCGCCACACGTAGCTGATGAGTCTTGCCGGTGTGTGGTTTTAACAAGTAACCGCGTAATGAAGGAGCTAACGAGAAACTTAAAAATTGAGTAATTGCAGGGTTAAGCATGGATTTTAATAACAAATAACTGCCATTTCGGCCCTTTTTCATATCCCCTTTGATTAAACCTTGTTTACGCTTGGGTTTCTTATCGCTAAGCGCAATATAGTATTTCTCGATACGCCGCTGACTGAATAATTCACCAAACTGCGCCGCGACCTCTTTACTTTTAGCTAACACCATCAAGCCGCTAGTCATGCGATCTAAACGGTGCACTGGAAACAAGCTAACACCGAGATATTGCTTAACTAACTCAACGACACCAAGTTGACCGTCAATGGTGTGAAAGTCGACATTGTGGGCCTTGTTGATGACGACAAAATACTGATTGTCGTCAATAATAGAAAATTCGCTATTCATGCCTAAATAGGGCTCCGCGAGAAAAATATTGAGCCACAAGAATAGCATAAACAGCATGCCTATTCATGCTCACCGATAGCGATATTCTATAATTTAAAGGCGCTGTTCCAAAATACTGTTGTCACCCGTAAGCCGCCACTAATATTTGTTGTTTATCTAACTTTGCGTTACTTTCCCTGAACCAAGCAAGATAATTAGATAAATAT
>Ga0209292_1007576_pt1 | contig 10261 bp, 9 predicted proteins | sample GOMGulsemesocosm_2_FD_184634 | JGI IMG/M metagenome (GOLD analysis project Ga0209292, IMG submission 184634) | Methane-oxidizing microbial communities from mesocosms in the Gulf of Mexico - GOM9C Gulf of Mexico (SPAdes) (version 2) | ecosystem: Environmental > Aquatic > Marine > Cold seeps...
ATAGCCAACAAGTAAAACTGCACATTGAAAAAGTATTATCGGGTTGGAAGCAACAAAAAGTTCAGATGCTACACAATGGTAACCCTGATTTATCAGTTGCATATGGCGCTGTTGAATTTGGCTTTGCTAAAATGGGTAAGCAGAAAAAAATTGGTGGTGGTAGCCCACGAAATTACTTCATTGAAATAACCGATCGTTCAGGTCAACCGCAATCGATTTGTTTATTGCCGAAAGGCACAGAAGATGAGCAAGTTATCAATTTAGATAGCCGTTTGTTTTCGTTAACGATCGGTGAACCCATTCGTTTTAATCTTGCTACTACCAGCTATGAAAGCAATTTAAAACCTGGTGACATTATTGATAAAAAGTTTGAAAAAGAATTTGAGAGTGAGTTGAAAGGTAAAACGCCGTTACCGCCTTTTGTCGTTACTATTCCAGAGCACAAAGATCATAAACGTTTTGAGTCAGTGTACTTGTCTTGCAAGTTAAGCAGCATTGGTACTTTACAACTTGAATGTGTGAGTGAAACTAACAGTAAGCAACGCTGGGCATTAGAGTTCTCTGTTCGCCCAAGCTTATCAAATAAGGCGACCAATGATGATGCTAAAGATACCAATGCGGTTAAACAGCGTCACCCTAACCTGCCAGAGGCAATTAAATTAATTGAAGCTGTGTACGGTGCAAGTAGTAAAAAAAGCGATCCTAAATTAGTTAAATCACTGCGTAACGACCTTGATAAACGCTTAGGTAAACGTGATACCTGGGATACAGATCTATTACGTGAACTTGCAGCGCCGTGTTTACAGTTTGCTAAAAACCGCCGCCGTACCGAGCAGCATGAACGTAATTGGTTAAAACTAACAAGCTTCCTGCTTCGTCCTGGCTTTGGCTATCCTGCTGATGACTGGCGTATGGAACAGATTTGGCCAATATTCAAATCGGCTATTCAGTACAACAAATCGACACAATCATGGAGTGATTGGTGGAATTTATGGCGTCGTATTGCTGGTGGTCTTAATGAACAACAACAGATCGAAATATATGACACTATTTCGGCCTACTTTGTTGAAGACAGTAATAAACACGCCAAGATCATAAACCAAGCTAAACAGCGCAGTTATGATGATATTATTCGACTTGCCGCCTCACTAGAGCACATTCCAGTGGCGCTGAAAATTGAGTTTGGTGAATACTTACTGGCTAAATTAAAGAAACCACAGAATCAACAATTGCACTGGTGGGCATTAGGTCGTATCTCGTCTCGTGTTGCATTTTATGGTAGCCAACATAATGTTATTCCACGTCATATTGCTGAAACATGGCTAAATACATTACTTGAAGCTAATTGGCAAAAAGAACCACACATTGCTTTTGCAGCTGTGATGATTGCCAGAAAAACCGGTGACAGAGAAATAGATATTCAAGATAAGGCCAGGGATGCAGTTATAGAGAAATTAACGCAGAATAAATTATCAGAATCTTGGTTAGAATTAGTTCGTAATGTGCAAACTTCTGATGAGACAGTAATGAAGCGTATTTTTGGTGACAGTTTACCAACTGGTTTGACGTTACTATCATAGCGTTAAGTTGACGCTATTTTAATAGGTGGTCTTCATAGACCACCTATTCTTTCGTTTTAACAATTCGTAGATTACTAATAAATGGTTAAAACACTGTATTATTTACTTGTTATTCTTCAATACCATCTTTAATAAACCATACGTTAGTAAAGCCTAATTTAGTAAAATGGTTTTTACGGAATTCTCTTACGGCTTTCGTACCTTTAGATACATCTTCAACTTGTTTTTCCATTATCAAATATTGCGTTAAATCGATGCCTTCTTCTGCAGCAGCCGCTTCATAGATATGGTGGAACTGTCGGTATGAAAATGGAATTTTCTTATCTTGTTTTTTATATGTATAGGTAACTAGGTGAGCCAAAATGCCTCCAAATAATAATTGAATTCGATAGTTCGTCACACGAATATCGAGATAGTACTGTAATTTATTAAGTTATCAAACAGTGCCATAAATTTGTGTGGATAATACCACACTCAACTCAGTCGTCAAAAATTGAGTGCTGTATATACCCAGTTCGTCAAGATTCTATATCAGAGACGAGTATAGATATTAGGGCGATATTACTTTTTAGCGTTAAACAGCTTAAAGTAGTTCTCTGTCGTTGATTCCGCTAATTCAGCGAAGGTTACCCCACGTAAATCAGCAACAAATTCGGCAACTGCGCGAACATAAGCGGGTTGATTTTCTTTACCACGATAAGGTACAGGCGCTAAATAAGGTGAATCTGTTTCGACTAACAATCGATTAGTCGGGATTGTTTTAACCACTGCTTGTAAATCTTTTGCTGATTTGAACGTCACAATACCTGAAATAGAAATATAAAATCCCATTTCTAATACTGCTGCGGCCATTACATCAGATTCCGTAAAGCAATGGATAACACCACCTATTTTTTCTGCGCCTTCTTCTTTTAAGATACGTATCGTGTCATCAACAGCACCACGCGTATGAATAATCAGTGGTTTATTGAGCTCAATTGCAACTTGAATATGATTACGAAATGACGCTTGCTGGATATCTTTGTTTTCAGGTGAATAGAAATAGTCTAAACCCGTCTCACCAATAGCGACGACCTTTTCATTTTGTGCTAATGCCAATAACTCTGATTTTTCGTATTCATCTTCAAGATTAAGTGGATGGACACCACATGATGCATGAATATTGTCAAATTCAGCTATCAATTCAATCATAGTTTTGAAGCGTGGTAAGGTCACTGATACGCTTAATAAATGCGACACGCCACGTTCTGTTGCTTTATTAACAACATCGGCAAGATCAGTATGAATGGTATCGTAATTTAGGCCATCTAAATGGCAATGAGAATCTACTAACATATTAATTTATGAATCTTTTTAGTTTAATTAAAAATGACAGAACCAATGTTTCAGCCGTTAAATTATTATTTTGCATTAATAACTGACGAAGTTCAGTCAATTCTGATTGTAGTTGAGTAATTTTGTCTTGTGATAACTGCGTTGAGAAATGTGTTAACCACTCAAGCTGATCTGTATTGACAATATAATCAACACCTACCCCCCGATTCACTTTCTGTAAATCAAGTAAGATAAATTGTAACCAAGATAGCTTCTCTAATGTACGGTCTGTAATGATCTCACACAATCGTGTAATCGCAGCAGGCTGTTGTGTTAACAACGCTATATTCGAGAATATTTCTTGACGCAAACCATCATCACCATTGTTCAAATAACTTAGTGTATGCAAAGGCGCCCCATGATTAATACGGATAGCAGTCAATGTCGGGGTCTCAATCGGAAATTGCTGCTGTAGCCATAAAAGTGTTTCCTGCTCTGGTGGCGCGGGAAGGTGCAGCTTTTGACAACGGCTATAAATTGTCGGTAACACTTGTGACTTATTTTCAGCCAACAAAATGATGTAGCTACCATTACTTGGCTCTTCTAGTGTTTTAAGTAATGCATTAGCAGAAGCTAAATTAAAACTTTCAGCATGCTCGATAATAACGACTTTGTTACCAGCAAGCTGTGAATACTCATTTAATTTCTGACTAATATGTCTTATTTGATCAACGCCAATCACTTTACCTGATTCAGTTGAAACCAGATAATAATCAGGATGTACACTTGTCTCGAATAATTGACAAGGATGGCATTGGTGGCAAGGTTCCCAACCAATAGGCTCTTTACATAATAATGTTTGAGCAAGTGTCTGCGCATATGACAATTTGCCCATACCGCTCGCACTGGTAATAAACAGGGCATGATGCAAACGACCAGCTGTCATTTGCATTTGCTGTTTTTCCCAATGAGGTAATAACCAAGGATATAACATCTAATTAATCAACATTTTTGTTATGGCAATCGACATTCGCAGATAGCACTTCACGGATCTGGGCTTGAACATTATCAATATTCTGGCCAGCGTCAACACAATAAATACTGTCATCCGCTTCGGCAAGTTCTTTGTATTTAGCACCAATACGTTGGAAAAAAGATAACTGCTCTAATTCAATACGATCTAATTCACCTCGTACTTGAGCGCGTTGTAAACCAACAGCAGGATCGATATCTAACAATAAAGTCACGTCTGGTTTAAAGTCGCCAATAGCAACCTGACGCAGTGTATTCAACACCGTAATATCAAAACCACGACCACCACCTTGATAGGCGATAGAAGATAAATCATGACGGTCACCAACAACCCATTGCCCTTTTGCCAAGGCTGGTTTAATGACATTTTCAACTAATTGTGCACGTGCTGCATACATCAACATAAGTTCTGCTGACTTAGTCAGTGGTTCTTCGGTATTCACTTCTTTAACGATGGCACGCATCTTTTCTGCAAGTTTTGTTCCACCGGGTTCACGCGTGGTGATCACGTCTGTGATCCCCTGCTCCGCTAGCCAATTAATAACGGTACTTACAGCCGTACTTTTACCTGCGCCTTCAAGGCCTTCGATTACTAAAAATTTTGCTTGCACAATAACTCTCTTCAATTTATTTCTTTAAAATGTATTTACGAACCGCACGATTGTGTTCTTTTAAATTCTTTGAAAAATAATGACCACCATTACCACTGGCAACAAAATATAAATAGCTTGTTTTGGCTGGATGTAGTGCTGCATCAATAGACGTTTTACCAACCATTGCAATCGGTGTAGGCGGTAAACCTCTAATCACATATGTGTTATAAGCTGTTTTTTGACGTAGATGTTTACGACGGATATTACCTTTATAGTCATCACCCATACCATAAATAACGGTTGGGTCAGTCTGTAAACGCATACGTCTATTTAATCGATTAATAAACACGGACGATACAGTCGTTCTTTCGCTTTCTAATCCAGTTTCTTTCTCTATGATAGAGGCAAGAATCAGCGCTTCGTAAGGTGTTTTTAACGGTAGGTTTTTATCTCTTTTCTCCCACGCTGAATTTAAATAAGTTTTTAGTTTTTTATGTGATTTTAAATATAGCGCAGAGACTAGCGTTCCTTCCGGATAAAAATAAGTCTCCGGCAGCATCAAGCCTTCAAGCTTTGTGTTTTCGATTTGTAATAACTGTGCTAATTCTATTTCAGATAAGTCAGCCGTATCATCAATAATACCCGCTGCTTTTGTAAACTGCTTGCGCCATTCTTTAAATGTTGATCCTTCGATAAAGGTGATTTTATGCTGGAATTCCCCCCCAGACACAAGGTGTTCGAATAATGTTTGGAAATTCCAACCCGCAGCTACTTTATACGAACCGAGTTTAATATAGGTAATATCTGGATTTTGTTTAAAAAAGATACGTAAAAAAACTTTAGATTCGAAGTTACTCTCCAGAATCATTTTATTAGCAATTAATTGTGCGGTATCACCCGAAGATACAGTGAGGATATGATCTGTTTGTACACGTTCAGCGGACACAAATGATTGATAGCGTGAATAGAAAAGTACACCTGCAATCAATAGAATAGTAAACAGTAAGGAAATAGCAGTAATTATCTTTTTCATAACTCGATGCATAAATTAAATTCAGCACACATTTTACACCAATGAAAAATTGTTTGATACATGCAAGGTGCGTTTAATCACCTTGCATGTGAATATCAAATAACAAAAAACACTTATTTATTATGTTCGGTATACAAAAATGAATAATTAAATGCTTAGTGTTATAATGTTGATATATTAGTCCGCTTTTTTAAATAATAGCGAACCGTTCGTCCCACCAAAACCAAATGAGTTTGATAAAGCGTATTGCATACTTACAGCACGAGCACCATCAGTTACATAATCTAGATCACAACCTTCACTCGGATTTTCCAAGTTGATTGTTGGGGGTAATATTTGATCTTTTAAAGCAAGAATTGTAAAGATGGCTTCAATTGCACCAGCGGCACCCAAAAGGTGGCCTGTCATTGATTTTGTGGAGCTAACTGCAAGTTTATAAGCATGCTCGCCAAAAACAGATTTAACCGCGGCTGTTTCAGCTTTATCGCCAGCAGGTGTTGATGTGCCATGTGCATTGACATAACCAACTTCACTTGCGTCGATCCCAGCATCAGCGATAGCATTATTCATTGAAAGTGCAGCACCGGCACCGTTTTCAGGAGGTGACGTCATATGAAATGCATCACCGCTCATGCCGAAGCCGACTAATTCAGCATGGATAGTAGCACCGCGTGCTACTGCATGCTCATATTCTTCCAGCACTAAAATACCCGCACCATCGCCAAGCACAAAACCATCTCGGTCTTTATCCCAAGGACGACTTGCTTTTTGTGGGTCATCATTACGCGTTGATAATGCTTTAGCAGAACCAAAGCCCGCCATGCCCATTTCTGTTGATGCTTTTTCTGCACCACCGGCAACCATTACATCGGCATCGCCATATGCAATCATACGTGCAGATTGACCAATACAGTGCGTCCCTGAAGTACAAGCCGTTGCAATAGCAATGTTTGGACCTTTCAGATTGTTACGGATAGACACATGCCCAGCAACCATATTAACTATCGTTGACGGTACAAAAAATGGACTTACTTTACGTGCCCCACCTTTAGCAAAATTATTCACATTTTGCTCAATCAGACCAAGCCCACCGATACCTGAACCAATAGCAGTACCTACTCGGGTTGCATTTTGTTCAGTAACAACTAACCCTGAATCTTTAATTGCTTGCTCTGCTGCTACGATCCCGTATTGGATAAATAAATCCATTTTACGGCAGTCTTTACGGTTGAGACCAACCGCTTCAGCATCAAAATCATTAACCAAGCCAGCAAACTTTGTTGAAAAATTAGTGGTATCAAAGTGCTCAATATTTTCAATGCCGCTGGTACCAGATTTAATTGCTTCCCATGAAGTTGTAACAGAGTTACCAACCGGTGAAACAATACCTAATCCTGTAATTACAACTCTTCTATTAGCCACACTCGTTCTCCAAATAGGCAAAAAAAAAGCGGTCTTGCGACCGCTTTTATATATTTATAAAGTCATTATCAAAACAACTTTATTTTGATTATCTCTCATCGAGAAACTAATCAGCTGAATTATTCAGCGCTAGAAACAACGAAGTCGATTGCAGCTTGAACAGTAGTAATTTTCTCTGCTTCATCGTCTGGAATATCAGTATCGAATTCTTCTTCTAGAGCCATAACTAGTTCAACTGTATCTAGAGAATCTGCACCTAGGTCATCAACAAAAGAAGCTTCGTTTTTAACTTCTTCTTCTTTAACACCAAGTTGTTCGATAATGATTTTTTTTACGCGTTCTTCGTAGTTACTCATGTTTTACTTTTCCTTTAAAAAATATAAAGCTTTTGATTAGTAGTTTATTGATTACTCATAAACTTGCAACCCTTAACTTGGTGGTCAAACCACGAATGGTGAAAAAGCTCGCAAATTTATAAACAAAATCAAATATAAATGGCTATGCCATATACATTCCGCCATTTACATGGATAGTCTCACCCGTGATATAGCTTGCACCATCAGATGCTAAAAATCCAACAGTTTCCGCTATCTCAACAGTACTCCCAAGACGATTGGTTGGTACTTGAGCTAATATTGTTTGTTTTTGTTCTTCAGATAATTCACTTGTCATATCAGTTTCGATAAAACCAGGTGCAACCGCGTTCACAGTGATACCACGTGATGCAATTTCACTTGCAAGTGACTTAGTAAAACCTAGTAAACCAGACTTAGCCGCTGCATAATTTGCTTGGCCACCGTTACCAGTTGATCCAACAACAGAACCAATGTTTATAATACGACCAAAACGTTGCTTCATCATGCCACGTAAGCAAGGCTTACATAAACGGTATAAAGAGGTCAAGTTAGTGTCAATAACATTGCACCATTCATCTTCTTTCATACGTAAGAAAATATTATCTGCTGTAATACCGGCATTATTCACCAAAATATCAATGTGCCCAACACGGGTTTTGATCTCAGCATATAATGCATCGACTGAATCTTGATTTGTCACATTTAGTTCCAGACCAAAACCTGCATCCCCTAAATAAGCGCCAATACGCTCAGCACCTTGTGCAGAAGTTGCAGTACCAATAACTTGGGCACCTAACTTTGCAAAATGTTCCGCGATTGCGCGACCAATACCACGGCTTGCGCCCGTTACGAGTACTGTTTTACTTGAAAAACTCATTTATTTATTCCTACTATTATGCAAAATCAGCAATTGTTGCTTGATTATTTACTGCACTACCTTTAATCGTTTTATCAATACGCTTAACAAGGCCTGTAAGTACTTTACCAGGACCGAATTCATATAACGCTGTAATTTCTTCTTTCGCCATAGCTTCTATCACTTCAGTCCAGCGTACTGGCATATAAAGTTGACGAATAAGCGCATCTTTAATGCTATCTGCATCTGTTGGTGACGCTACATCAACATTATTAATCAACTTAATGACAGGTGTATTAAAAGTAACTTGTTCTAATGCGATTTTTAATTCATCCGCTGCAGGTTTCATTAACGAGCAATGAGAAGGCACACTTACTGGTAAAGGCATTACACGTCGAGCCCCCGCTTCAACACATAACTCAGAAGCACGCGAAACTGCAGCTTTATTACCTGCAATCACAACCTGACCTGGAGAATTAAAGTTTACAGCCGAAACAACTTCGCCTTCTGCGGCTTTCTCACAAGCTGCAACCGTCGCATCATTATCTAGACCAATAACCGCAGCCATTGCGCCAATACCTTGTGGTACGGCTTGTTGCATCAATTGTCCACGTAATTCAACAAGTGCAATCGCGTCTTCGAATTTAATCACACCAGCACATACTAATGCTGAGTACTCGCCTAAACTATGACCAGCAACTAATGAAGGCTTAAAGCTTTCTTTCGCAGAGGCGATTCGCCACAAAGCAACAGAGGTAGCCAATAATGCAGGTTGCGTGATATGAGTTTGGCTTAGATCTTCAGTAGTTCCGTTTTGCACTAAATCCCATAGGTCATAGCCAAGCACTTCACTTGCTTGTAAAAACGTCTGCTCTACAACAGAATGATCGCAAGCAAGATCTGCAAGCATACCAATTGTTTGTGATCCCTGACCTGGGAATACTACTGCATATTTTGACATAAATTACCTATAAAAAATTAATAAAGATTCATGTATCAATTTGAGAATGAACTTATCTAACTAGAAAGTAATATGAGGATAACGATGGAATTTTTCAAGAGAAAAGACTAATAAAGTGAGTTAAATTTAATCTTAATCAATAACATCAAGACTTGTGGATATTTTATCGACTAATCCACTTTCAACTTCTTTTACGGCCTGTTCAATTGCAAATTCAAAGGCAACCTGCTCAGCATTACCATGACTCTTAATTACAATACCCGGCAATCCTAACAAAGTTGCTCCGTTATACTGGTCGGGTTTCAAACGTCTTAGACTGTTCATTATTAGTGGTTTGACCAATAATGATAACAATTTAGTAAATATGTTCTTATTTGATACAGATGTGAGTTGAGAAATAACCAAGTCCACAACACCTTCACTTGTTTTAAGCGCGACATTACCGGTAAAACCATCGCATACAATGACGTCTGCTTTACCAGAAAAAATATCATTGCCTTCAATAAAACCAATATAATTTAAGCTTTGGTGGTCAGACAGTAATTGCGCAGCTCGCTTAACTAGGTCATTACCTTTAATATCCTCTTGGCCGACATTAAGTAAAGCAACTCTTGGGTTCGGTATATTACCAACATGTTCTGCAAGCGCAGTACCCATTAATGCAAATTGAAATAATGCATCGGCATCACAACTTACATTCACACCCAAATCGAGCATATATACAGGTTGTTTCGTCATAGAAGGTAGCGCAGAAACTAATGCAGGTCTGTCGACAAAAGGCAGCACTTTCAGTAAATGTCGTGAAAGCACCATTAATGCACCGGTATTTCCAGCGCTCACACAAGCTTGCGCCTTACCTTCACGGACAAGGTTCAATGCCATACGCATAGAGGACTGCTTAAAATTACGCAGTGATAGCGCAGGGGCAAGATCCATGGGTATATCATCGAAACTAGGAATAATTGTACAACGAGATGTAATAGACGTAGAAGTTTGCTGTAATAAAGGGGTTATTTCAGCTTCGTTACCGACAAGGTAAATAGAGAGATGTTTATACTTTTTAAGTATATTTATTGCGGCGGGGATAGTGACATGGGGGCCGAAATCGCCCCCC
>Ga0209292_1007583_pt1 | contig 10257 bp, 9 predicted proteins | sample GOMGulsemesocosm_2_FD_184634 | JGI IMG/M metagenome (GOLD analysis project Ga0209292, IMG submission 184634) | Methane-oxidizing microbial communities from mesocosms in the Gulf of Mexico - GOM9C Gulf of Mexico (SPAdes) (version 2) | ecosystem: Environmental > Aquatic > Marine > Cold seeps...
AGCCACCGCTTTTTATAGTATCCGCTTGCTTTGCTACATTTTCAATAATCATAGCACGTGTCTCCATGCTATTCACGGTTTTAGAAACGCTAGAAAATGCCACTTGCCATAATTCGGTATGTTCCTGATTATGGACTATCTTCTGCAACCAAATCCCCATGGGCTTTCCAAATTCAACGCCCTGCAGCTCTTTTTTGAGCATTTTTTCTAAATACGGCGCTAGTTTGGAAAAGTCTGAGGCCTTTGATAAGCGTAAAATTCCTGCTTGTAAAAACCCAATTATTTTAGTTTTATGGGCTGACTCTTGTAACAGCTCCAATAATTTATCCGCAATGGACACGGCCGCTATTTTCTCCGTCAAGCTTTCTTTAGACAACCACTCATTGGAAACCAAATCTACAATTCCATTAGAAATCTTAGCCCTGGATTTTACAATGATATTGGTATGCTTTCTAATAAACGGTATCGGAATCTCCGCAAATAAAGCCCGTACCGCAAACCAATCCGCACAGCCTCCTACCACCGCAGCTTCAAAACCAGCGAGTAGCACATACCATGCTGTATGTTGTAGTATTTCTGTTTTAAGCCCTGCCGCTAGCAATAGCATACCTGTGGTTGCTATTGCTAGGGATAAGGGGCCTTTTTTTGGTAGGGTCACTACATCAATACTTTTTGCTTAGCAGGTAATTTAATCATCTTATATTGATTATCAAAATGATTATTTATTTCATTTGTAATTTCATTTAGAACAGTCGATTTATTTTCATTTGAAAAGTATCTTAGTAATTTGAATATTAGTATAGGATAAAAAACTACAAAAACATTAGGTATTAAATCATCTAACCAATCAGTCAAATTCAGGCTTAACATATCTGGTTTAGGCCCCAAAATCACAGAAGTTAAAGATGTTTTTGATTTTTCAATATTATCTTTAAACGAAAGATAAATATTTTCGTTGTAAAACAATTCTGCAGACTCCAACTGAATCTTTAAAATATCTTTAGTTTCATTATCATAATTTGAAATCCTTTCTTTTATATTTTCAGAAATTCGCTTAACATTTGATGACGAAATAGTGTAAATCCCAGAGGCACTCTCAATCTCATTTATAGCATTTCGAGATATCGTTTGTTTACCGTAAAGTGCACGTTGCTTCAATACGGCTTTTTGTATAACAACAATCCTTTCTTTAAAAGAGCCTATACAATTGACTAAGACACTATTAATCAACTCGTTTTTACCACTACTAACAGTTACTTTTTTACTTTTACCTAATCCTACCGATTTAGATTCAGAACAAACACTTACCGTTTTCAATCTTAAAATATTTTCAATTTCTCTCTTGAATGAACCTTCTATATCAGCGTCAGATTTAGTTACAACAACAACAGGGTTCAATTTTTCACGAATAAGAACTTTTAATATTTCTTTTTCAAATGGCTCAATTCGTTTGCTCTCCGCTGAAATACAAAACAACACCGTATGCATCCATTTCCCAACATTCCTTTCTGTTTTACTTTGTTGAATTTGTTTTTCAAACATTTCCAACCATTCCTTTGTTTTACCTGCTTCAATACCCCAAGAATCATAAATGTTCACCGTTTTTCCATCAATCAAACCTGATTTTAGATGAAATCCCTCTTTTGTCACGGGCTTTCCAGAACCAGTTTCGGCCAGATTCCTATTAAAAAGATAATTAAGTAAAGAACTCTTCCCAACTCCTGACTTCCCAATAATCATTAAATTATATCCTTCCATCTTTTTTCATTTTAAAAGATTCATTAAATAATTCTTTAAACATTGGACCAAAATTATCTAATATATTTTTTACTTCACTTTTATTTCCCTCTAACCGATGTCTGAGAACTTTATGTAAAATCAAATTTGTTGCTGAACCCATTGCAAAAGTAATTGCACCTGCAACAGCTCCATTGATAGCACCTCCTATCAAAGTACCAAACCCAGGAATAAACTTAAGCAAGTTCCCTACTAAACTTTTTGCCATATTACTAACAATTATCCCAGCCCCTGTACCAGCTAAAAATTCTTGCATACCAACAGATTCTAGATCATATAGATTAACTATACGTGCTATCATCCCGCTTTGACTTGCAATTAAAAGTGGTGCATCTGAAAAAGGAATAGGACTTGCCCCTACCACTACATTGGCCGTAGAATGCTGATAAACAATTGATTTCGCTCTTTCAAATTTCAACTCTAAATTAGATTGCTGTGCTGATATAAATGCATCTTTCAATTGCTCTGGCAATACATTAATTGACCAATCTACCACTTTATTAATACTTAGATTTGATTCTTGTTTAACAGCTTCTTTATCTGTAGAAGTAAAAAAAGGAGAGAACTCACTTTCAAATGATTTTTCAAAAGACAAATTAGGATAAAGTCGTTTTACCATATTATTTAAACTGTCTTCACTAGCATTATCTGATTTTGTAAAAATCACAGCAACTGGAACTTCTCTTTCTTTTAATTTCTTGTATAAATTCAAATCAAAATCAGTAATCCTATCACTACTACCAGATACAGCGAACCAAACTATGTGTATTTGATTTTCTAAGGATCCATTTTTTCTGTTATCAATAAATCCAAGTACCTTTTCTTCGAATTCATTTTCACCTTTAATACCTACTTCAAAACCTTTAGTATCATAAAGAATAACATTTTTATTTAAATCTATTTTTTCATAAAACTCTTGAGTTACAGGATTACCTTCACCCGTTTTAACAGTTCCTTCACCAAAAATCATGTTTATAATAGAACTTTTCCCTACTCCAGTTCCTCCAATTAAAAAAATATTAGGCTTTTTTACATTTTCCTTAACTTTATCAAATTCTTTTTGAATTTTTACATCAAATTGTTCTGTTTGTGCTTCTGAAATCATATCACTTATTTTTTTAAAAATTATTTTATATCTATTTTCAATTATCTCCAACTAAACCCTCTCCACCTCCAAATACCCCATACTCAAATAGCCTTCCTCCTTCAAATTCAATCCATGAATTCGTTGAAAGGCTTTGTCTATTTTGTGGACTTCATCAAAGGGATTGGACATCATGGTGGTAATTTGCACGGACAAGCCTTTGTCTACAAATTCACCTTGTACGTTGATGGCGTGTTTTACTTTAATTTCAAATGTTGGCATTGCAGTGGGTTTTATGTTTTTATACTTCGTTTTCTAATAAGTTTTCTATAGCAATCATCATCCCTTCCATGTCTCTTTTAAGTTCGTCGTAACAGGTGGGATTTTTCGCCACACTTTCAAAACTTTTATAGGCACTTTTATAATCATTCAGGTGCAGTTCTATTTGTCCTTTCAGCGTCAGATAATCCGAGGCGTACATTAAGGACATTTCGTCCTCATGTATGGCATTCATTTTTAACGCTTTTTTGATACATATTAAAGCAGCGTCATATTTTTTATCACAATACAATTCTTGTGCTTTTTCGTAAAAGAAATAGTTCTTACCGTCCGCTAAAACCTCATTAGAAGTTATAGATACATCATTAGACTTAGTTATTTTGGTTCCGTTTTGTAAATCATTCATCTTTATAATTTTTAATACAATGTGGCAATTCTATTCTTAGTTTCTTTTCGCATTAGATATTTAACGCACTGCTTTTACCTAAAAAAAAACTAAAAACCTGTTACTTACCCCTAATTTCACAAACACTACAATAGTAGCTACTCATTATTTTTCTTTTCACTTACAACATTCCTAATTACGGAATACACATCATTAGAGCTATAGTTGCTACTAGGATGTTTACAACGCATACATACAGCGTCCACCCCTTTAAACTGATAGTTTGCTAGGTGAAATCCATTGGTGTTTTCTTTAATCTTTTGATGTTTTGTTGGCAATTGCTCCCAAAGTCTATAGCCACAAACCAATACAAAATCAGGCTTAAGTATTTCTAACAATTCAAAAAACGCATCCCTTCCGGCCTCCCACATGGCAGCAGAGGGTGCCTGTCTAGCACCTTCCAAATGTGTTTGCACAAAATTAGTATAAGCTACGGAATTCCAAAAAAACTGCTTACGAACTAAAGTTAACGCATGTGCATTTTTTTCCTCCAAAAAACTCAAGGCTAATTTGGTATAAAAAGGATGTGAGAAGTTCCCTTTAATGGTTTCCTGAATCAAGTGTATGGATTTGTTTGCAGCACCATCTCCGTAATGGGACTCGCCCAACACAAGGATACGTTTTCCAAATAAGGAAGCTTTCTGGTAGTGCGGACCTATCCAAGGTTTAAAATGAACAGTCATTTGAGGTGTCATACATTTCAATAATTCGGTTAATTATTGATAAAGATACAACGCCTAATGACTTCAAATTAAAGCAATGAGTAAACGTATAGAAATGAAGTGTAAGCGTTATACCTCCAATTCAAACACCACCTTAAACCCTTCATTTTCAGCAGTTATCACTTGCAGTACGTCCTCCACAGCAAAGTCCAATAATTTTAAACGTTCTTTAACGATCGAAATCCCTTTGGAATTATGCCTTTTTTTAGTGGACGTTTCCGAGACACCAACACCATTATCGGCCACAATACATTCTAACAAAGACTCATTTTTTAAGCGGAAACTAATTGTTAGTGCAGGTTGACGAATACTTGGAGGAAAGGCATGTACAAATACGTTTTCTACAAAAGGCTGTAGCAGCATGGCAGGCACTTCTATATCATATTCATCCAAATCCTCGTCTATCTCAAAAGTTACGTTCACACGGTCATTAAAACGTTCATTTTCTACTTTAGCATACAATTTTAAGTAATTTATTTCCTCTACTAATAGGATATACCGCTTGCTACAATACTCCAGGTTTAAGCGAATTAATTTGGAATAACTTCCTAAAAACAACAAGGCACTGCTCACCTTATTGTCTAAAATATAATTCTGAATGGAATTCATCGCATTAAAGGTGAAATGCGGGTTCATTTGAGCCAATAAAGACTCCATTTTACTTTCTTCCAATCGTTTTTGAGAAATTCTTTTTTGCTTTTGTAACTTTTCCTCTTGACTCCATTTATACTTATACACAGCAAATCCTATCACACCCACCAAAATTAATAGCAGCAACTTAAACCAAACCGTGGCATAATAAGGAGCTTTAATATGTACTTGTAATAAGGACTTTTGAATACTTGTACCCGTACTTTCATCTGTCACTTTTACCTGAATAGCGTAACGTTGTGCAGGCAGATATGGGAGAAAAATACTAGAAGATTTACTAGGCACACTCCAATCCCCTTTTTGTTGCAATCGGTATTGATATGTTAATTTCCCAGGATAAGGATGATTACTGACTCCGTATTTTAACAATAACGTATTTTGATCATAGTCCAATTCTAACGTTTCAAGTGCATTCATTTCCCATAAAGAAATCGGTTTGTTATTTATCAAAATTTCTGAAACATTCACACTGTCTAGCGGAGAAGTATAGCTTAGTACTTGCTTTAAATTCACTTTAAATACGCCTTTATCGGAGGCTATTTCTAAGGTATCTCCCGCTACTCTGGCGGCATAGAACGGCTGTTTTAAGCCTTGTTCTTGGTCTATAAATAAGCGACGATCTCCATCAAAAACCGTCAATCCTTTTTCAGTCCCTACAAGTAACCTACCTTGATATTCCTTTAAAAAAGAAATGGTATTTCCTTTGGTTTCGGCACGTGGAATGGTTTTTTTGACTTTAAAATCGCGACTATCATTCACAATAAAAACAGTACCAAACTCATTAGAAAACACCAAGTCATCTCCCAAAGTAGTGCTATGTCTCAATTTTTTCTCTGCCCAAAATCCCTCCTTGACATAGGAAGTAAATTTGCCGTTTTTATAAGTGTATAAACCCTGAAACACAGATTGCAAATAGGTAACATCGCCCTTTTGCAAGCTTCCTACAACCATCCACGGATTATTTTTATGGAGATGGTTGTAATAGGTATAATCAAAGGCATCCAAGTTATGATGGATACGTGTTCCCAAATAGGGATCCGTTTCTATGAGTTCTCCTGTACTTGTAAAATTAAATTCTTCCGTATGTAGTGGCAAATACTGTTGTATTTTTCCGCGTTCCGAAATTTGATACATCCCAATATTGGTGTTTAACCAATAGATATCCTCGTGAGATTTTAAATCATAACTACGGATTTTCACTGCTTTTGTATCATAATTAATCTCGTAGAAGCTGTCTTTTTTTACTGGTAAAGGACGTTTTTTATGATTCACAAAAAACTGCTGTGCTTTTTTAAGTTGAAGTAAGTCCACCAGCACAGAGGTTTCATTATAAGTAATGGCCAGCCCTTTATCGGTAAGCAATGCTTGGCTATTTTTAGTGTTTGCAAGCCCTGTAATTCGATCAAAAGACAGGGATTCAAATAAAACTTCTCCACGCATATCCACTTCAAATAGTCCCTGATCTCCCGTAGCAACATATAATTTCTGCAAGATCGGATCATACTCCAAGGCGTTGATATGAGTACTGGTAATTCCCGTCTTTTTATAAAACGGCACTTGTTTGTTCCCTACAATCTCAAACAGCCCTCCGTTAGTTTCATAAATCCCCCATGCAGCCGTTAGTAATCGACCGTCCATTATTTCTTGATAATCCCAAATAACAGCATGAGGAATCTTAACTTGAGGAAGTGTGTCTTTGGTAATCAGGTAATCGTTGAGCCCCACTTTTGCCACATGTTTATCCCTACTCACAAACAAACTATCTCCTTGAATATGGCTGGCATACACTCTTTTTGTGGCGTGTATTTCCTCTACAATTAGTTGTTGATTGGAAGTATCTAGCTTAAAGATCCCCGATTCGTAAGTACTACAATAGACCGTATTTTTATACTTAAAAAAACCATGTACACGCCAGAGTGCTTTTTCCTTTTTGGGAACATAAGAACGGACTTCCATGGATTGGATATCTACTACAGACAATCCATTGCTCGTCCCCACATACATCAGGTTATCATCTACAAAAAAATCGGTAATTTCGTTGTGAACCAAGCCATTGTCTACATCAATTTTCTGAAAAAACTGCCCATCATACACAGACAATCCAGCACCATAACTACCAAACCATACGTGTCCCAAACGGTCTTCGGCGATGGCCCAAGTATTGTTCATGGCCAAACCATCCTCTTTATAAAAGGCCGTAAACAAATCGTTCTCTTTTTTTAAAACGCCATTATCAGTACCTATCCAAAGTACATGCTGGCTATCAAAAAATAAGGAGCGTACCACATTATGCGGCAATACATTACTACTTGTATAATGTTTGGTTGGGAAATGTTGTGCTGCAATATTCGAGGCACAGAGTAGTATTAAAAATACAAGGGGATTAATTTTTTTGTAAAATGGCATCTATAAATTCATCAACTTTACGGTGAGACACCTGTAAGCGCTCTCCATTGGTTAGTTCAACCTCCTTAGTGCCTTTGACATAGCGAATCACATAATTTAGATTCACAACAAAAGTTTTGTGGATGCGTTGAAATGCGTTTAAAGGTAGTAATTCCTCTACATATTTCAAGGTTTTAGACACCGTAATTGTACGTCCATCTATTTTATGCAACACACAGTAATTCCCTTCGGCACGGCAATACAAAAGTTGATTGGTATGAATAAATTCAAAGCCTTCGATGGTGGGAAAAGCAATTTTGTGAGACGTATTGTCAATATTTAAGTTTTCCAAGAGCAAGGAAAGCCTTTTTTGAGCATACAGCTCGTTATTTTTAGTTTCAAATCGTTTGATCGCACTCATTAAATCTGTTGGATCTACAGGTTTATGGAGGTAGTCCAAAGCTGACTGACGAATGGCTTTTAAAGCAAACTGTTGGTTTCCTGTTACAAAAATAACTTCAAAATTTACAACATCAAAGTATTTAAACAACTCGAAACCGTCTTTTCCAGGCATTTGAATATCTAAAAACACCAATTCTGGTTCATACTCTTTTACGGCTAACACAGCAGCATCTACAGATTCGCTTTTAGCCACCACAATAAATTTACTTGGAAAATACAAATGCAAAATCTTTTCTAAAGATTCACATGCCTTTGTTTCATCATCTACTATTACCACTTTTATCATAGTATAAAGGTACACATAAAACCGTTATGTTTTTCACCAATGAGTAAGTGTGCTATTTTAATGGATGACCGAGCTGTTTTACAGGAGCAGCGTTTTATTATGTTTACGGCAAACCGTATTTTCCAGCATAAGATTGTTAGAGGCAGGATTAATGACACAAGACAATTAGACAAAGGAGACAGGAAAGTGTATTCATTTGTTCGAAAACAATTAGTCTTTTATGATTTATTCCTGATTCCTGATTCCTGATTCCTGATTCCTGATTCCTGATTCCTGATTCCTGATTCCTGATTCCTGATTCCTGATTCCTGATTCCTGATTCCTGATTCCTGATTCCTGTCTCAAATCTCCTCCACCAAATACTCCGAAATATCAATCTTTTGAAAGGTCATTTGCGCTTGACTTCCTTCGTACAAAATCCCAATAATATCCTCATCAATAGAAGTTAAGCAAGAGTAGCCGGCGCCACGTCGCTCATCTAATAAAATCCAATATTTTTCTGGCCAAGTAAGTCCGTCATCAAAGCTCATTTTTATCGTTTGATTGATGCGTTTATATTTAGAATTTGGATTTGAAAATAACAAAACGGAGCTAGCATCACCATGTTTATTGGTATACAAATGCTTATGGATAGACGCCATACAAACAGGTTCTATCAACGTATTATTTGAAGTTTTATGTACCTGCCATGTTTCTCCTAAATCTTTAGTTACTGCAACGGCCCTACCATTATTTTTCCCTTTTTCCTTTCTGTTTCTATTATCACGCATATTTAGTAGAATACTTCCATCTGAAAGTTGCACTGCCATAGATTCTGTAGTATTTTGTTTGGCTGGCTTACTCGTTTCCCAGGTTACACCATTGTCCTTACTATAAGTGATATTTGAAAAAGGTATTCCTTCTTCATCTCTCCCTTGTGTTGGAAAAACCAATGTTCCATCTCCCAACGTAATTCCATGACCAGGAGCTGGTGCCCATAACCACCATGATGGATCTTTGCACATTTTTGTTAGATTCATAGGAGCGCTCCAAGTTTTACCATCATCGCTACTTTTAGTGATTAAAAATTGACTCGTCTGTTTGACACCCAATCCTGGCTGAGACCCCTTATTACGCCATTGATGATTCCATGTTTTTGAATCCTCCGTAAGTCCTTCTTGCCAAATTCCTATTGGATTAATAACCCCATGCATCCACAATCCAGCAATAAAAATATCACCGTTATTTTTATTCACTAAAACAGAAGCATCACTCACACCATTGAATTTTTCGGGCAATCCTCCCCATTCTTTTTGATCCAATACTATTTGCATAGGTTCCCAAGTATCTCCTTTATCAAAAGAACGACTTAAACCAATATCCATATGCCCTTGTAAATCTCTTCCATATTCCCTACGTACATCATAAACAGCCAACAGTGTTCCCTTTTTGGAAGTGGTCAAACCAGGAATTCTGTAGGTGTGTACATTGTTGTCACCATGCTGTCTAACGGCAACTCCATAACGTAAAGAAGGTTTTTCCATACTCTTTTCAGAGGATAAATACTTACCATTTATATACAGGTATTCCAAATCTACCACAAGTTCCTTCGTCAAATTCAGTGAATCAGACAAGGTACAAGACAACCAAAAGTAGTTGATTCCTTTAGCAAGTTGCTGTCTTCCTTTTTTTGTGGGATCTACCATATTTAAATTCGATTTCCCGAAAAAATTATCCGTTTTAAACAAGGAATCTTTTCCAGTATAAAACAATTTAAAACTCTTTATATTTCTTTTAGAATCATGCCCCAAATCTATTTTAATTTCTTCCAAAACGGAAACACTATCCATGGCTTCCACCGCAATACGCAGTATTGGGTTGTGGTCCTTATTTTTTAATACGGGATAGGTATACTGTTTTACAGAAATAAAATCAACTATTTCTATTTGAGGAGAGCACCCAACAAAGAAGAAGGAAACTAGAACTAAATACGTAATTATTTTTTTCATTGAAAAGAAGTTTAATAGTATAAATAAGGTGAACGAATATCTTAATTCTCGTCTATAAAATCGATGTATAATTGTAAATGCTTTCGCATTGTAATCTCAAAAGCCGGAATATCTTTAGTTTTTAAAACATCTAATAGCTGCTGATGATTCACAAACGT
>Ga0209292_1007584_pt1 | contig 10257 bp, 15 predicted proteins | sample GOMGulsemesocosm_2_FD_184634 | JGI IMG/M metagenome (GOLD analysis project Ga0209292, IMG submission 184634) | Methane-oxidizing microbial communities from mesocosms in the Gulf of Mexico - GOM9C Gulf of Mexico (SPAdes) (version 2) | ecosystem: Environmental > Aquatic > Marine > Cold seeps...
TATCTCTTTCTGCTATGGTAATATGTTGATAAGCCATTCTTTTGTTTCCTGGTCTTAGTTTTTTGGTCGAAATAAAGATATCACAGGAGCAATTGAATGGTCTCTAACAGAGGTGTGCAAGTGGTGCACTTCGATGTGAATTTAGGAAGAAGGTTTCACACATGAATTTAAAATTTAAGTTAATATTCTCGGCAATGGTTCTTATTTTGGCAAATGGGTGTAGCACATATAGCAAAGAAGATTATGGAAGTTCTGATGCCGGCCAAAAAAAATCATCATGTTTGAACATGGATCCAGCCCAAGAGATGAAATGCAAGGAAAGGGAGGAGAGCTTGCTAATCGGGTTAGGGGCTGACAAAAATTGTAATCATCCATATGAATATGAGAGAAATAGGTGTAAGAGTGAGCAAGCAAAGCATAAAAAAGCGCTTGACGAATCCCTTAAAAAACACACGGATAAATAGTACGTATCACTAGCTGTTCAAGCGAAACAAATAACAGTTGGTTAGTTCTGCCTCATTACACATTTTAACTAACTATTTATCGCCTGTTAGCAAGGCGTTAGATGCATAGGTCAAACATGAAATTTATCGTAACACTGTTAATTTTTATTTCTAGTTCCTGTTTAGCTATAACAGATATTAAGAGTCTGGTCGAAAACGAGCTTAAGGTTGATGTTAGACCTTATTCTACAACTGATTTTGGGCGGGATAAAAACACTAACTCGTTTTCTTTTATAACTTCTGAAAAAGGTTCAGAGTTGGTCTTAAAAGTAGTGAGAGATGCAATACCAGATGATTATTTAGCTTTTATAGGTACTACAAGAAACTTATCAAAAGATGATGTTAATGGAGTAGAGATTGTAATTATCAAATCAAGTGATAAATTTGATATCTTACGTACGGCTAAAAGTGATGGGATAAATTACGATATCACGAATGAGTTACTTATTAGTAAAATCAAAGAGTGGGATTCGTTATATAGTGTTGATATTTGGCAAGCAGAAACAGACACTATTCAGCTAAAACTTAAAACCTTGCCTAAGGATTTATTAGTATTCTCTGAAGAAATTTATAAGTTTTGTCCTGATATAGTTGATCAAGGCTCTGGTAATATTAATGATATTGTCAAATACCTCGAAAGGACAAAAAAAATATATTTATGGTGGGATTAAAAATGTACCTAACAAGCCACTTAAGCAAGATCTTTAACAGTTGTTAGGTTAACACCATAACCAACTTCAAAAGCCTCTTAATAGGGCGTTATGTTTCAAATCAATATGAGGTATACCAAGGAGGTATAATGAAAAGGGACATTTTTTTAATAACTATAGGTGTTGTTGTCGCCTCTATATATTTCAATATAAATGACTCTGTCCATGAGCAGCCCGTTATTAACTCAATCGAAAAAAAAATAGAACAGAACGAAGAGTTTGCTAAGAGTGATATTATTAAGCCAGAAGCAACAGAGCTATATTCAAGAGATTCGTCCGAAGATATTCAATATAGTAGTGATATAGTTGAACTCGATATAGTTGAAACAGATAGTGATGTTTCTAATTTTCCAATTGATGATGGCTTTAGATATAAACCTATAACAGTTAGTTCAAGCAAAGATTTTGATATAGCTTTTGAAGAACAAGAAATTGATCATGGTTGGAAGTTCGCTGTAGAAAATGAAATATTACTAGATTTCACTGATTCACTTCACAAAAAATCAGCATGGGTAGAATCTTACGAATGCAAATACTCACTATGTCGCGTTGAAGTAAAGCAGACAGAAGGACTTGTTGGTGAAGAAGAAATTGGTGATTATATCTGGGATGAAATACGCACACTTAATGAAGTAACGAATACGAGGGGTATTAGTATTCCAGGGCACTCAAAAGCCAAAAATGGTTATGTATTTTTCTTGATGCGGCAAGAAGTTAAATTAAATAATAGCTAAACAAGTTTAAATAAACATAAAGGTCTAATTAAAACGGCGTTGCTAACAGTTTGCTCGGTTCCGCTTCGCCTCACATTTAGCACACTATTAACAGCCTCTTATTGGGGCGTTAGTTATAGAAGGATAGTTATGAGATATATCACCATAATTTTTATTTTATTTTCTTTTTTTTCTTATGGTGCAACAAAAGAAGAAATGGCAATAGGTCAATGGTTATGTGATCCGTATATCGTTGAAAACGATGTTGACCAGTTCACTTTTGATGTTAGCCATACTGTCGAATTCCTAGACGATGGCACATCCACAGATATTCATACATATAAAATGCGAGGTTTCGAAGAGCAAATTTGGATAACAGTTTCATACACTGGCCCATGGAAAATTGAAGGTGATGTACTGTACGAAGAAACTGAAGATACAAAAATCATTGAAACTTCTATTCCTGATCTTAAAGACTCTAAAGAACTGCTTAAAGCATTATCCTTTGAAGACTCCTCTTTTGTATCAGACATTATTGATCTTTCTGTATCAAAGTTTACAACTAAAGATAGAAGCGTTGATGAAGTTGTTACTTGTTTAAAATATAATTAACAAGTTGCTTGAACGGGCAAAGAATAGTTGGCTCTTAATGGGAGGCTAGGCAATCATAATCTATGAGTGAATCTAATAATAAAGTTGAGTGTAAGACTCATGGTTCGGCAGATGCAACATTTATTTGTCAGCATTTAATCGGTGGTAAAAGCCTAGGATTTAATCTTGGTTATGACCCTGAAAGTCCTGATGAGTTACACCCAGATGCGTGGTGTGATGAATGTGAAAAAATACTGGCATCGGAAGGTGAATGGAATGATAAGTCAGAAGAATTTGCCGATATAAAAATTGTTTGCTCTCATTGCTATGAAAATATTCGTGAACGTAATTGGGTACAAGATGATGAAGTTTTTCACGATCTAATTTATTCAAGCTTTAGGTACTTGGAATCCAAGCAAGAGGGCTTTCTCAAAAAATACAAAGCCGGAGAACATGACCGATGGGATTGGTATCAAGAAACAGGTAAATTGATATTTACTCATGATGGAAAACCACAAGTTGAAGCTGATATTCATTTTTCTGGTACCTTTTCTACCAAATCAGATACATGGATGTGGGCATGGGCAAATAAAAGTATCGACGAGAAGGTAAAAGCATCATCTAGAAATGTTAAAGAAATGGGAGAAGAACTTGGCCTTAAAGAACTTGTGGTAGGTCGCTGGGCTGCAACTGAAGTTGATGGCTGGGAAATGACTGCTGTGCTAGCTAAATATTTAAATGCAATTGGGTCTTATCGTACCCCTAGTGATAATGGATTTACTTACATGGTCGTAACAAAAGCAAAGTGGGTTAATAATGGTAAAATAACTAACTTTTTTGGTTAATGACTGCCTAGTAATGGATTCGAGCAGAACAAATAACAATTGGTTATTCTCTCTTTAGCCGCTTATTTTAGCGAACAATTATTTGTTTCTTAATGAGGCGTTATACACCAATGGTAAATATGTATGAAAACCGTCAAATGTTGCGAAAAATATATTGATCAGTTAACAGATATTTTTGATGAATATCGTTTATTCTGTGGTTTTGAACTAAACCCACTTGAAACATCTAAGTTTTTGAAGAAATTAATGCTTAATGAAGAATCTGTAATATTTATCGCTCTAGATGCTAAAAATGAGAACGTAATGGGGTTCGTTAATCTATATCCCTGTTACTCATCATTAGCATTGCAACGATTATGGATTTTAAATGACCTCGGGGTTTCGAGTAAACATAGGGGGAAAGGCGTATCAAAGGCTCTAATTCAGCAGGTACAAAAGTTTGCGAAAGAAACCAAGGCTGTGCGTATAGAGCTAAAAACAGGTATAAATAACACTACAGCCCAAAGACTATATCAATCTATGGATTTCACCATAGATAATAACAATGTTTATTATAGGGTTCCGTGTTAGTTAGTTAGTTAGTTAGTTAGTTAGTTAGTTAGTTAGTTAGTGTAGAAAAGCTGTTCAAGGCGGACAAATAACGCTTGGCTGGTTTCGATCCACTTTATATTTTAGACAACTATTATTGGCCTTTTTGCAGGGCGTTATATACAGCAATAAAAAAACCAAGGAGTATGTGTTTTGTTTTATTGAAAAAATTGATAATAAAGAAAAACTAGGTGCCGTATCAAAAAGTGGGGCAAATGAAATCGAAAAATTGCATGAGTTACTCGAAAAAGGCACCTTACTCAAGAAAAGTTTGAAGGTCAAAAGCGAAGAATTTTGAGTCAATAAATGTATATAACAAGAACTTCAAACAGAAAAAATATTGTTGGCTGGGTTTCGCTTTTCTCTACATTTTAGCCAACTACAATTTGCCCCTTAATTGGGCGTTATGCACTTAAAGGATGTAGGTTATGCCAAAACATTTAAAGTTAAACTATGTAGAATTTCCCGCCACAGATATTCAAGCTACAAAAAAGTTCTTCGAAGACGCATTTGGCTGGAATTTTACCGATTATGGTGTTGATTATACTGCTTTCGCTGATGAAGGATTGAATGGCGGTTTCTATAAATCGGATTTATCTTCGCTAGCTTCAAATGGCTCAGCTTTGCTTGTATTATTGACTGATGATTTGGATGAAGCTCAATCAATTGTAGAATCATTGGGGGGTATAATTTCGACTCCGATCTTCTCATTTCCTGGGGGGAGTCGATTTCACTTTATTGAGCCTAGTGGTAATGAGTTTGCAGTCTGGCGTTTATCTGACACATAACACGCAATTCAAACATGCTGCTAACAGTTGCGCGACGGTCGTTTCTCAATATTTTAGCCAACTATTATCAGCCGTTTAATAAGCCGTAATGTTTAAGGAAAGTCTGTGGAAATATCACTTCGTCCAGTATCCAAAAAAAATTATGAAAAAATTTGTGAACTCGATGTCACAAAAGAACAGGAAAGTTATGTAGCATGTAATATGTGGTCATTAGTTGAGTCTAAATACAATGAAGGGTATGAGACTAGAGCTATTTATATGGCAGAAGAGCCGGTTGGTTTTTTTATGTGGGTACAAGAATCTAAAGTTAAAATTTCAATTTGGCGTTTTATGATTGATAAAGAGTATCAACAAAAGTCGATAGGACGTGTTGCATTGAACCTAGCATTGGATGAAATAAAAAAAACTTCTGGTTTACAAGAGATCGAAATTTGTTATAACCCGAAAAATCCCGTTGCTAAAGGGTTTTATTCTAGTTTTGGTTTTTCTGAAGTAGGCATGGATGAAGACAATGAGGATATGCTAGCTGTTATTGAGCTTTAAAACATTATCAAAAATAAACTAGAACATGATACGGTTGACTACGCTCCATTTTGTTTCACCTTAAATCAACAACTTTTAGCCGCTTCAAGTGGCGTTAATTTTCAGGAGTACTCGATATGATAAAATATATTGTCCCACTTTTAATCTTACTTTCTTGCACAACACAAGCAGAAGTTACAGAAGTACTAAGCGTTGACCGTTCTGTATCGAAAACTATTAATTTGTCTTTCCCTAATGATAATAATATTAAACCTAAGAAGGGAGACTTTGAAATAGTTAACTACGTGCTTATGAGTAATGAAATAGGCGAGCGTTGGAGTGTGATTACACTAACTAATTTATCTGCGGGTAATCGTAATTTAGAACATGAACATTTAATTGCATTATTCGCTGATGGCACACGTACCAGCCCACTTGAATACAAATTAAACTTCAAAGGTAAAGAAACACAATCTATTACTGTTTCGTTTGGCGAACATAAGTTTCCAATCTTAAGCATCTATTCAAGTAATGAAATATAACAAGTCATTAAAGTATGGCTACAAACAGTGGACTGTTTGCTTAGCTCCATTTTAGTCAGTAAGAAAGTCTTAATTGGGCAGTATGAGCAGGGTACATCATGAATACATGGTATTAGTTTATTATTGGCTAGTAGGAAAGGTATATCTGCAACGGATATGCCTAACAATAATTTAAAACGGGCTGCGAACTGTCGCAGCTTGCGATTTTTTCACATTTTAGTAAACAATTATTTACTCCTCAAATGAGGGGGGATATATCTAGGAGTAGTCTTGAGTACACGATTTAATAAAAAGTCATTGATCCGCTGGAAGGTCTATATTGACCGTTCGAAGATGTATATTGGCTATGTTCAGTTTTTGTTGATAATTTTTGTTTTTATCAAATCACTAGGTGATAATCCAGTGACTGAATTTGTATTTACTAGCCCACTTATAGCTGTCCCAATTATTTTGGTAATTTTTGTGTTAGCTTCTTTGGTGATCGGCTATTTAGATTCTAGGCTGGGATTTCGTGAAGAAGAAATTAGAAATCACTCAAAATCTAATCCTGTATTAATGGATATTCAAAGGTCCTTAGCAGAGTTACATGATAAAATTTCTCGAATAGAAGAAAATAGCAAAAATAATAATTAAGCTGTATTAGAAACATATCATTTTGTTTAAACAGGAAAAAAAATTGGCTAGTTCCATTTCGTTCTATATTCTAGCTAACAATCATTTTTCTTATAACAGAGCACTAAGTGTAAAAGGAGGTAGTCATGTCAGCAGGTATGAGCGCCGCATGGAGAGCAAAGCAGCCAAAGCAAAAATGCTGTGATAGGTGTGAGTTATACACACCTGAAACAGGTGAAAAATGTATTCATTGCTCTGCGTTAAAAGAATCACAATTGGCTCAATGAAAAGAGCAACATCAAGAAACTCTCCAAGATATTTATACCTTTGGCAAATACTTATTATTTGCTTCGGCAATTATTGGTTTACTATTACTACTTAGTTTTTTATAGTCGGTATATCATAACTTTACGTATAACACGCTGTTAAAGTGATACAAATAACAGCTGGCTGATCCCTTTTCTATTCATTTAGCCAACTATAAATTCTCTTTTCCTAAGGCGTTATATCAACAACTCGGTGGGTGAAAATGTTTAAATTTCGGTTAACTCCTTTATTAACTATCTTAATTTTTATGGTTGGCTGCAAAACAACCATGAAAACTGATTTAGTTGACAACCATTTATGTAAAAATCCCAAACTATATGTAAGTTCTAATATGGACTCTTTAGAATTAGCTGAATTGTCTACCCTTGCAAAAAATGGCAACCCTTGTGCTCAGAATGAAATGGGAAGAAGGTATGGATTAGGTGATGGTGTCCCAAAAGATTCGAAGGAGTCAGTATATTGGTATCAAAAGTCTGCTCTAAATGATTTACCCATAGCACAAGCTAATTTAGGTTATATGTATTTTAAAGGGGAAGGGGTAAATCTAGATCTCAAACAAGCTAAGCATTGGTTTTTGAAAGCGGCTAATAGCGGCCACTTTGAAGGGCAACGCATGTTAGGTTATATGTATATTACAGGTTCTGGTGTTGATAAAAATGGTATAAAGGCCGAAAAATGGTATTTACTTGCTGCTAATCAAGGTCATGTAGAATCTCAATATGCTCTGCAACATATGTACTCTCAAGGAGATGGCGTAAAGAAAGACTCTGCAAAAGCTGTGATGTGGTTACACAGAGTCAAAGATGCTCGCCTACATGGTAATGTTTGGAAAAAATAGAAAGAACAAAATTTAAGAGCTGGTGAGGTATAGTTGACTGTTGTATTCATTCTGATTAGCTATTTTAGTCAAATAAATTTAGCCGCTTAAATAAATGTTATAACTAATCAAGGTTAGGCGAAGTTACTAACCTTTCTTTAAATAAATAAAATAATGGTGCTTCGTGTACATAAATAATTTCACAAAAAGTATTATCTTCATCTTGAGTATGTATAGTGTTGAAGCTATAGCTACTGAAGATAGATGTATAACAGAGTTAAAGAAATACGAATCACAATACCAACTTTCTGCAAAAGTTACTGATAAACAACGTTTAGCTTACTTAAGTTCAAGTGAAAAAATCTGTGATGGTAATGCGATACATAGCATATTCAAATCCAAGCTATTATTGGATATGGGAAAAATTGATGATGCTTTTTTAATATTAGATGATTCTATAGCGAATTATTATCAGCCAATTGGTGATCTTCTGTACGAGAAAGCAGACCTAATGCAGAGAATGATTTTCGCTGGTTATAAAAATAATTCAGAACATGACTTAAGTTATGCCGAGTCTATTGTTTTATATAAACAAGCCTTACAAACAAATAGAAATATTAAACCGTTAATTTATATAGGGCTAGCCCAAGTCCATATTTATATTGAAGAACTAGATAAAGCTATTGACTATTTAAAGGCAGGAATTAAGTTAGATAACAATATAGCTCGTATGTATAGCTTACTAGGAATTATTGAGTCCCAGAAAAATAATTTAACCAAAGCACAGCAATATTTGGAAATGTCTGCAAAAATACAAGGGTTGGGGTATTTAAAAGAGCCTGATACCGTTTTAGCTTTAGCCAAAGTGTTTTGTAATGCTAAGCGCAAGGATTTAGTGATTGATCTGGTAAATAAAGCAATTAAAGCAATTCCTAATAGTGAAGACATTCCTGATATAAATCAGGCTTATGATATAGCAAAAAATTGTCCTCATCCAAACCCTTTAGGCTAGTAATGCTCTGTTTATCAACATTACCTAACAAGAAGATTGCTAATTGTTTGCTCGTTCCCGCTTCGCTTCACATTATAGCAAACTGTTAATCAGCCACTTATTTGGGCGTTATGCTGCAATGTCATCTATGAAATTGTGAGGGGTTATGTATTTAAATAAAAGGCTAATGGCCATTCTTCTTCTCCTTTTTAGCACTCCTTTGGTCTTTGCTAAAAACGAAGTTCGTGTAATCTATGATAAACCGATTAATGAGTATGATACAACGATTGAGAAAGAGCTTAGGGACTCAGGAGTTGCGGAGGATGTTGCTGGGTTTATCAATGAAAAATATCAGTTATCAACCCCTTTAATATTTAAGTTTGGATCTCATGATGGCCCTTTATATGACCCTGCTGAAAACGAAATTTTAATTCCTTATGATTTTGTTCACGAAGTAAGAAGCCGCTTTAAAAAGGATAATTACTCTGAAACAGGTGTCAGTATAATTGATGCAACCATGGATGCCATCATGCACACTTTATTTCATGAATTTGCTCATGCTCTAATTTATAACTATCAACTTCCAGTTATAGGAAAAGAAGAAGATGCCGCTGACGGACTTGCAAGTATTTTACTCATTGAATTTTTTGAGAATGGTGCTGAAATAGCTATAAGTGCAGCCGATTTATTCGAATTAGAAGATCAAAGTATAGATGTATTAAGGGAAGAAGACTTCTGGGGAGAGCATAGTCTTGATATCCAACGGTTCTATAGTACCTTGTGTTATGTCTACGGAAGTGATGCTCTGAAATACGCCATGTTAAAAAAAGATGCTGGTTTATCGGAGGAAAAAGCTGAAATATGTATTGAAGATTATGAAAGGTTATTAAAAATATGGCTTAATTTATTAACCCCGTATTTAAAGAAAAAAAATGGCCACTAATCTGAGCAAAACAAAGTTTTCAAGCAGGGCAAATAGCAATTGTTTTTTTCTCCTTTGTCGCTTATTTTAGCCAACTATTCTGTTATCCCTTAATGGAGCGTTATAAATAATAAGAAAATTATTTGAAATACTTAAATATAAATTTGGTAACCGATATTTTAATGTGGTTGCTTAATGACGATCAGCCTGCAAATCAAAGCTTGAAAAGATAGCCAATTTAAAGGGGCGTTGACCTGTTATATACTTTGAAGCCAAAACCTCGATAGCGCGATATACGCTTGTTACTTATTTAATCTCAATAAAAAGAAGAAATCATGAAAAAACTTTCAACAGATCATATTTTGTCCATATCCGCGATAATCACCGCTATAGTAGCCGTTTGGATTGCAGTCGTAGAGCAACAATCGTCTCGGGAATACCAAAGATTGTCTGTAGAACCCTACCTTGAATTAAGCAATACAAATAGAAATGGCTATGAACGATTGTTAATTAACACGGGACTTGGCCCTGCAAGAATTCAAACAGTAGATGTAAAAATAGATGGAAAGGTGATTTCATCATGGAGGCAAGCTGTAAAAGTATTAACAAATGAAGAGAGCACATCAATAACGACAGGAGGTCTATGGCAAGGTCGTCAGATTCAAGCAAGAGAAACTGTTGTTTTGATGCATTTAAGGGAAAAGGAAGTAGCACAAAATGTTTATAGTAAAATATCAAATGTTAATATGAAAATTTGCTACTGTTCAATGTACAAGGAGTGTTGGG
>Ga0209292_1007588_pt1 | contig 10256 bp, 8 predicted proteins | sample GOMGulsemesocosm_2_FD_184634 | JGI IMG/M metagenome (GOLD analysis project Ga0209292, IMG submission 184634) | Methane-oxidizing microbial communities from mesocosms in the Gulf of Mexico - GOM9C Gulf of Mexico (SPAdes) (version 2) | ecosystem: Environmental > Aquatic > Marine > Cold seeps...
TGTTCTAAAATTCATCATAAATATATAAAGTCAAAAATTCTAATTTGATTAAAAACACCAAAAGCGGACGTTCGATTAATATGATTTTCGGTATTAAAGTATATGATTCTATGGCGCTTTGGGGCACTTAGTGCCATAGGTTTTTCTCTAAACTGTTTTCGTTTTTTATTTCAATTCAAAAATTGTGAACTTTTTATTAAAAGCTTTTTAAAGTCACTTTAATAAAGTGTCTATTGGATAGATAAGATAAATTAGTAGGGTTCTATTAGTCTACGGTTAGTTTAAACAGGTAACTTTCGATGGGCTGATAACAAATTTGTGCCAGTACAACTTCAGAATTTTATTTTAATTATTTATTACCAATAGAGTACAAACTTTATATTATTAAAATCAAGCCAAAAGCAGGAGTAATTCTACTGGCTCGTTACGCATTTACCCCCCATAAAAAGTAGGCGCAGTTTATGAGGGGTTTTTATTAGGATTAACCCTATTTTTAAATCCTAGAGAAGGTCATTATCTTGTCGTATTGCTAATAAAGGAACTGATCTGAATGGCTGCATTTTCTGGGTACTGCATAAATGAACCATGCCCTGCATGAGGATACGTAATCAAGTGCAACGACGGAAGTGAACCATTTAGTGCGTACCAGTTTTCAACTGGAAAAATAATATCGTGATCAGCACCAATATGTAAGATTGGAATATTGGTGTTTTTAAGGAAGCTTAATACATCTTCGGAAGGGAACATCGGATTCGATGGTTCCCTGCCTAACTGATCCATTGCCCATTCAGCAGGCACTTGCGGACAAGTATCTTCTTGGCGCTGCATTGTCCGCTCTATGGAACGCTGAGCAGATGAGACACTATCTTGATCAGCTGGTTCAAAGAAAAGAGTGACGAAATCATCAAAATCGGCTTCAACTTTAGATGCCCGCTCATAAAACAGTTTCTCCGCCTCTTTTACAAGGTTTCCAGGAGGAGTTGTTGCTAACAAAATACCGTGACTGATTTTATCTGCCGCTACTGCCATAACAATCTGTGCAGCGACACCGCCAAGAGACCAACCTCCGATTACCACATCTTTCAGACTCATTGCTTCAATGAATTCAATAGCGTCTTTGGCAAGGGATTCAGGGTTATAGGTTTTTTCTCCGCTCGACAGGCCTATACCTGAATAATCGAATGTAAAAACTTGAAAGCCTTGTTCCGCCAACGAATCGATGAAAAGCGGATCCCAGTTATCGAGGGTACCACGGAAACGATTACAAAGAACGATCGGCTTACCTTCGCCCGCCACGCGATAAGCGAGTTTTCGGCCATTTATTTCAATATATTGAGTAGGTGCCAAAATGGCGTTGATTGTATGAGAAGATAGGGTCATAGAGTTTCTCTCTTTAAAAATTAGTTGAGTTACAGTTATCTTTTAATACCGCTCGGTATTTAATTTAATGCTTGCGTTGTTAGTTGTCAATCATTATATTACCAGTTGGTATTAAAAGTTGATTGGAAGCTCATAATGACTCGTGGAAGACCTAGGAAATGTAATCCAAAAGACGTGCTGGAAGTCGCAATGAGAAGCTTCTGGTTGAATGGTTATCATGAGATTAGTTTGAATGACCTTTCAAAAGTCACGGGAATGGCAAAACCGGGTTTTTACTCAAACTTTGGAGATAAAGAAGGCCTTTTCCAGAAAGCCCTTGAAAACTATTCTGAACAGATCGCTGAACCGATGCTGGCAGATATCATGGAATTGCCAGAGTCGACCATCAACGTTTTTAGAACATTCTTCTTCAAAATGGCCTCAACGGTTACCAGCTCTAATATACCAAATGGGTGTTTTATCTCAGCCAGTTTTCTGGAGTGTGCTCAATTTCCTGACAAATTACGTTCAGTGACTTTGTCGTTGATGGATCGGCAATTGGTAGTTTTCCGTAATCGAATTGAGTCGGCGTTGCAATTAGGGGAGTTGGATCAAAGTACAGACGTGGAATCTTTGGCGCAATTTCTTTCATCTCAAACTTTAGCAATTACTGGTATGGCAAGGGCCGGTAAGGATATTCTGATTCTCACAAAGTATATAGATATTGCGCTCTCAGTTCTGAATAATAAATCTAGTACACTCGAACAATGAAAAGCTGCCAATTTATTTAGTTTGAATTAAAATAAAGTGGAGTCGACATTGACATTAACATTTTTTAAACTTATTAAGTCCTTAAATTTGGAAACGACTTATATTGACTCCACACTAGCACTTTTCCGCTTATTGATATAATTAATTAGTTCCCAATATTCAACTTTGGGATTGGTAAATTCTTTGGCTAATTGAACAGGTCAATTAGTTAATTGGAATTATAAATCGATACCCAGCACCATAAACTGACTCGACAACAACTTTACTAATACCAAGTGATTTGATTTTATTGCGGATGTTTTTCACATGAGCATCAACAGTGCGATCTGAAATATCGCGCATATCAGGATAAGCTAAATCCAAAATTTGAGCACGAGAGTATATTCGGTCAGGGTTTTGATAAAGTAAATGAAATAAATTAAATTCTAAATGGGTCAGATCGATAACCTTATCAAAGTAACTCATCTTTAAGGTTTCTACGTTAAGGTTAAAGCTGTTTGAAACAGTAGATTTCCTTGTTCTTTTTAAAATAGCCTTAATTCGCAGCATTAATTCCATGGCACTAAATGGTTTACACACGTAATCATCAGCGCCCACTTCTAGTCCAGCTAATCTGTCTCTTTCTTCTACTTTGGCGGTAAGCATAATAATAGGCACATCTGAAAAGTCCCTAATTTGCTTGCAGCACTCAGTGCCATCTTTTATGGGCAACATTAAGTCTAATAACACTAGATCAGGTTGCTCTTTTTTCACCGTCTCTATAACAAACTCTCCCGTTGTAAGGTGAGTTGCTTTATAGCTTTGTGCTTCAAGAAAAAGCAATACATTTTCAGCTATCTCTAGATCATCTTCAACTAACAAGATATGCGACATTCTTTACTCCGCTAATAGTGGTAATTTAACGGTCACTGCTAAACCACCCAGTTGACTGTCGGTTGCAGTAATAGTTCCTTGATGAGCTTCTATGATGCTTCGACAAATAGCTAAACCCAAGCCAGAGCCACCAGTAGCTCTACTTCGAGATGACTCCACTCTATATAATCGTTCAAAGATTTGTATCAAGTTTTCTTCTGCGACACCAGGAGAACTATCTTCAATACGAATACTTAAGTTATGGCCTAATGTTATCACTGATATTGCTATAGTTCCGGGTTTATCGGTATAGGCGATACTGTTATGAATGAGGTTGCTTAACAGCTGTTTTATTTTATCTCCATCAAAACGTAAGGTTAAATCGTTGGGAATATTAAGTTTTTTTTGCCACTTAAATCCGTTATTTTCAACTACGTCAGTAAACTCTTTCGACCACATAGATAAGCTTTCAAAACAATTGTACGATTGTAGATTAAGGTTCAAGGCACCTATATCAGACTGAGCTAATTGATAGATATCACTGATCATGTGATTAATCTCTGATATTTTTTGCAACAAGCTGTCATAAGATGCATCAACATCTTTTACTAAATTATGCTGTAGAGCCTCAACTTTTAAGTGCAGCACCGATAATGGCGTGCGTAACTCGTGGGAGACATCTGCAAGTAACTGATTTTTATTATCAACCAACTCAGCCATCAAGTTAGCTCGCTCATGAACCCGTTTTTGTTTTTGCTTCTGTCGATAGATGATAAAGCTAACCATTAACAAAAGTATGAATGACCCTGCTCCCCATAGGTTTCGTTCGTAATCTTTTTGTTTCAATTCAAGTAACTGTAAAGCATTATCTTTGGTTAACAACTCAATCTTCTTTTCTTTTTTAGCCGTTTGAAATCTATTTTCTGTTTGTTCATTTTTATTGGATACCTCTTTTTCTCTGTTCTTTTCATTGAGTTCAGAGGAGGTCAACAGGTGCTGATAAGCTTTCTGATAGTTTTCACGGCTTGCATAGATCTGTGCTATCGATTGTTCAATTTGAGCAACGGCTATATCATTTTCAACCACTTTAGCTTTTTCAAGCGCAAGTTTTGCAAACGAGAGTGCTTTATCATTATTTTTTAGATGGAAGTGTGACATAGCTAGCCCTAATGCAACATTATGAATCTCGTCATCACTTTGTGTTGTTTCAGCAGATATCATCGCTCTTGAATATTCATGTATTGCTTGTTTATATTCTTTTTGTTCCAAGTAAATATTACCACTAGTAACTAATTCATCTCTTAAATGAACATCCTTGCCAGTGCTTTTAAGGATTGTTATCGCTTGTTGAATTGTTTCCTGTGCTTCATCTAACCTCTCCAGTTTTCTATACGCCCTTGCTAACATCGCTTTGGTTCTTGCAATATAGAAGCTATTATTATTTTTTTCGTGGGTGCGAATTGCACTTTCATAATAGGGAATTGCTTTTGTGAAATTACCCATCAAACCATAAATTTCAGCAATTTGCGCTTCAGTAACAGCTACTTTAGTTTCTTTGTTCATTTTGACGCTTAAATCCCTCGAAGCTATCAAATATTCTAGGGCAATATTCAAGTCACCTAATTGGGTGTAAATCATCGCTAAGTTGTGCAAAGAGGTTGCTTCATTTTCTTCAACCTTACCTAATCGCGAAAACGCTAACGCTTGCTTAAAGTAATTTAGCCCAGTTCCAGTATCTCCGATATATAAGGCAACAGCCCCTAAAGCGGTAACAGCATTATGCTGTTTTCTATAATCACTTACTATTTGACCTTTTGATAGAGCTGTTTCAGCATGCTGTTGTGCTAGATCATACTTTCCCTTACTGATATAAACCCAAGCTATGTTGGTATACAAATCACTTTCAACCGCTAAGTTAGGGTGCTTTTGAAGAAGGCTTATCGATAAGTCAAAATAATGAAGCGCAGTGTCAGGGTTGTTCTGTTTCTCTTGATAAGTGATTTTTGAGTATGCTTTTAGTAACTCATTACCTGTTAAGTCTTGAAGTTTTATTTGGTGTGAAGCAATATTTTCGGCTAACTTACTTTGCTCAGCATTTGCTGTGATGAATGTGCAGGGAATAAATAATAAAAAGAAAACAATTAAAGTATATTTTTGCATTACGCTTTACCTTGACCAATGATGACTTCTTATAAGCTTGTTCTTGAAAAATAAGCAATTACTGACAACGTTTTATCACTGAGTTTATCCTTAGATATAGCTCTTGAATACTAAAAGGTTTGCTGAGGATATCACCTATGCCAAGCGCGTATAACTCTATGACATTCTTAGGGGATTTGGTAGCAGTAATAATAATTATTGGGATATCAGAAAACAATCTAATTTGTTTGCAGACTTCAAAACCAGATAAAAAGGGCAGAGATAAATCTAATAAAATAATGTCAGGGCGAGTCTTTTTGACAATATCAACGGCAAGGTCACCTCTTTCACAACATGATACGGAAAATCCTTTAACTTCAAGCAAGAACGTTATTTGTTTTATTATTTCGGTGTCATCTTCAATGATTAAAATGTTCTTCATTTTTTTGTAAAGGGGTCAGTTATCAATAATGCATTTAACCATAAAATTTAGAAGACAATATGAATTTTGGTGTCGATAACATTTAGCCACTAAATAGTTACATCTTCGCATTCACTTCACATTTAGTTAATAAGCTAACACTTCAAATATCAAACTCCCATATTTTAGTTTTTAATATGTGGGAATACTGCAGGTAAAAAATTGAGGTGCGTATGACTCGAAGATATAAGCTATCCCTACTAAATATTGCAATGGCATCAATCGGTTTAACAGCCTTTTCAACTGTTGCAGAAGAACCCATTCGTCCAGAATACTTAGAGATGAGCCAACAAGAAAGGGCTGAATATGTAGCTGATATTCAAAGCTTTGACTACGGCATATTAATTGAGTCAGACAGTGCTGATTTTTCACAATATTACAGTGGCGGCGCTTATGCAGCCACAACCGTAATGGGTTGGGCTGGAATGAGTACTGCAGGTACCTATGGTGCTTATTATGCGCTTGAATGGGTCGGTTATATCATCAGTGAAAGTCTAGAACGAGCAGGAAAAAATAAAGAAGCTGCTTACTTTCCGCATTCAAAGCAGTTTGATATAGATTTAGATTACAGTAATACAGATCCCAATGGTGACTTTGGTAACAATACACTTTATGTTTTAGATCATATCACTGAGGGCGGTTCTACTGCCGTCATGGAAGTGGTTGCTGATGCAACAGCAAGTATGGGTCATAGCATGTACACTGGTTTTCAAAGCAATGTACTCACTATGTATTACATCTATGATGATTTAAGGGAAGACACGGTAGAAGGCACTGCTGAAAATATTGTTTGTAAGGTGAATGTGCCGGGCATGCCTTGTAATAGCAATAATCAAGATGCTGCTCCTTATACCTATATAGGCAAAAACAAACATGGATATGATGATTTCAATACAATGTTTATTGGAAACCCATCCTCTAAATATTATCTCCAAACCTATCCAAGAAATACTTATAAAATAAATTCGTATGCTGCTGGTGGTTTTACTAACTTTCCACGTTTAGATTCAGGTAACGGTAACGATTACATTTTTGGTTCTGATTATGCTGAAGCAGGTAGAGGTAACGATACTCTCATTGATGTGAAAAATGCCTATGGTGATAAAAGCTCATTTGGCGAAGGTAATGGCCAAGATGTTATTGTACGTGCAACCAATGGTTATGGCGGTGATGGTAATGATAGCTTAATTGAAAACGTCAATGCTCGTGGTCAAGGTGGAGATGACCTTATTACCGATTCAGTTAATGCATATGGCGGCGATGGTAACGACAACCTATGGAGTAATGAGCGCAATTATGGTCAAGCGGGTGACGATAAACTAATTGGTTCAAACGCTCAATTTGAGTGGCACTGGGGCGGTGAGGGTAACGATATTATCCAAGGCAATGCTGGTAGTGATGAAATTTATGGTGGTACTGGTTATGACTTATTAAGTGAAGTTGTAAAGGAAGGTAATTATAACTTAGTCGATGGTGGCGCAGATGAAGATTCGCTACGTTTAGTGCTGAAGAATAAAGAGAATATCTATGTATACCTTTTAAATTCAGCCATGATGAACGTAAACCTTGCAGAGTTTGACTTTGCTATTATGGAAAATGATCCCGCAGGCACTGGCCCAGTAATGCCATTAGTAACAGTTAAAGATGTTGAAACATTGTTATTTGATGATCAAAGTGACGTTGCTTTTGAAGCAGACTTTACCGGATTACCCTTAGCAATCACCTATGAAGGCAATGAGTTAAATAATACCGTACGCGGCGGTGAGAACCATGACTTGATCCGTGGAGAAAAAGGTCGAGATAAACTTTATGGCGGTAATGGTAACGATACCTTAGATGGTGGCTCATGGCCTGATAAACTATTTGGTCAAGCGGGCCACGATACAATATTCCCAGGTTTGGGTGATGACTATGTTAACGGTGGTAGTGGCACAGATACTGTAAGTTATGCCAATTTACCTGATGAAATAACTGCAAACATGGCTAATGGTCAGGTGCATCAGATAAGTAATAATCGCACTGATACTTTAGTTAATATTGAAAATTTAATTGCCACTGACTTTGACGATAGCATTTGGGGTAACTCACAGGATAACTTATTAGTGGGCGGCCTTGGTGATGATGTCATCGATGGTGGTGCAGGTGATGATACCTTAATTGCTGTTGAGGGTGACGATCAACTAACAGGTGGCGAAGGTGCTGATATTTTTGAACTAGCACATTTTAAAAGTACTGTTCAAATCACTGACTATAATCATGCTGAAGGAGATGTCATTCAACTTGATGTTCATGCATTAGGCATTCCAGTAGATGAAGATGGCGTAGCAATTATCAGCTCATATGGCGGCACTCAAGGTGGTCGTTATCATGCTATTTATTTAGATTATCATGCTAAAGCGGTGCAACTTGTCATCCCGTCGGGTAACTCTCGCTATATCGCAACACTGCCAGATGACCATGACTTTAAAGTGAGTCAAATTAAGTTTATCAATCGCGACCCTGCTTTATTGTATAAAACAGAAGCTGAGCCATTTATTGAAAATAGCGATGTTGTTTCACCATTTCAAAATCAAACGAACGAAAGAGAGTTTACTAAAGCGCACTCTTTGTTAAAAGTGAGCTTTAAAGACTATTACAATAAGTACTTTGTTGCTGAAGGTAATGGTGGTCAAACTGTCAATGCGAACCGTACTGCGATTGGCCCGTGGGAAACCTTTGCTATGTTCAAAAAAGGCAATGGCTGTATGGTTGATGGTGACCAAGTGCATGTTCGCACGGGCAATGGTAAGTACTGGCAAGCAAAACCTGATGCTGACCTTAACGCTAAAGGGACTGCTGCTAATTCATGGGAGACCTTCACCTTAAAAAATCATGATGACACCATAAATTGTTTAGCTAATGGCGATATGATCTCACTAAAAGGCGCACATAATAACTGGGTAAACTCGCAATTTAGAGGAAACGGAAGTGCCTACGCGAGTACCAGTTTCCCTACTCACGAGGCTAAATTCACAGTCAAAGTGCACTAATAAATTGAAAAATAATAATAGAGCAATAGTTAAAATTTGGTGTTACTAAATTAATTTAAAGCAAGGACGCTACCCATTTAAGTAGTCATTACAATCTTTGTAATAACGTTAAGACAGCGCATCTTTAACGACTTCAGTTAAAGCTGACCATAAAAAGAGAAAGCTAATGTCATTTTAGTTTTCTCTTTTTAATTTTCCTTTCTTCATATTAATTTCACATTTGAAAAGTAAACTTCGAACACTGAATCTTATAGGTTAAATGTCGAGTGATGAAATCTTTATTATTAACAGCTGCTAGCTTAGTGTTACTAACTTTAAGCATAACTAAACCAGTAAATGCAGCACTGATTACTTTAGATGATAAAAATTGGAATATTACTTGGAACAATGAATCATTTAATAACTTAAATGCTGACTCTAGTCTTGAAGCACAGCCATGGTGGGGTAGTGAAAGTTTAGCCGTTGAGTTTTCAAATGAACTTGGCTATTTAGAAGATTACGATGATGATGGCGGCTTTGGCCCAAAGTTCGCTTTTGCTAGTGAGAACTCTACTGTGTCATGGGCTAACACTATTTTACCTAGTGGCTACTCTGTTGAATCTCTGCCAGTAGCCGATATGTCCTTAGCCTATGCATACGCGGAGTTAATAGAACCGATATTGGTAAATGGTCAAGCCTGGGATATCTCTTGGGTAATAGGCTCCTTCAATGAATTAAATATTAATAACTTGCTCGATATTCAGCCATGGTGGGAGAATGAAAGCTTAGCTGTAGATTTCTCCTTAGCACTTGGTTATATGGATGATGGCGATATTGATCAAGGCTTTGGTCCTAAATTTGCCTTTGATAATTCTTTATCTGGCGTATCTTGGGTAAATACGACGCTTCCTCAAGGCTATTCTATTGAGCAGCTTCCTGTTGGAGATATGGCTTTAGCTTATGCATTCGCTACTCGTGTTCATACGGTATCGGAGCCGAAGACAATACTTATGATGTCGCTTGCCTTGTTATTTGTTTTTTATAAACGTAGACCTTTAAAAATAAATGTTAAAAATAGTTTATGACAGCCTATCAAGCAACTATTTTACCTAAAGTTGATCGATTACTTCAGCATCCGGATTACGAGCGCGTACTGCAAGAAGTACTAAATGAACAATATCAGGGAGAATTATTTGAACGTGTATGTCTAAAAGCAAAAAATGAAATTCACGCTCAAGCGCTTTATATAAAAGCGCGATTATACCAACAAATAAAATAGTTTTATGCTTGATGGCTATTTTATATCACCATGGCGCTTGGGGGGCGTTAGCGCCTTAGACTTAATACTCTATATTTATTCCAAACTTAAATAATTCCAATGTCTGCTTTTGGGATTTGAGATTTAACGCCATGCATAAGTTTTAGTTATAATTTTAGTAGTGAATGGATGTGAATTTTAAGTGAAAAAGGAAGCTTAAGAATCTCTGCTCTGCTGTTATTAACTCAAAAGCTAACTTCCGCTTCACGCCCTGAGGCATTCAACAAGTATTTTATGCAGCCAATAAAGGAGAGTTTCTTTCCTTTAACGCTTTTAAATATTTGGATTCATCATAAGGTATTTTCGTTTTCCAACATTTAAATACAAT
>Ga0209292_1007589_pt1 | contig 10256 bp, 8 predicted proteins | sample GOMGulsemesocosm_2_FD_184634 | JGI IMG/M metagenome (GOLD analysis project Ga0209292, IMG submission 184634) | Methane-oxidizing microbial communities from mesocosms in the Gulf of Mexico - GOM9C Gulf of Mexico (SPAdes) (version 2) | ecosystem: Environmental > Aquatic > Marine > Cold seeps...
TTCGAGACAATCGTCATTTCCATCGACATTTTAGAGCCATCAGCAAAGGATGCGATCATCGTTGGTTTCTGTCCTGATTTCTCAGCCCAAGGTAATACTGAATCGGGATCAGCATAAGAATCATGAAAACCTTTGAATTTACCCACGGCTACAATCCCAAAGCCCAATACATCCGCATAATTATATAGGTGCTTAATCAAACCCGGTTCATCCCCCCACATATTACTGTAGATCAGATCTTTTTCACGGAATAACTCAGCAAGCACAGGACCAACAAGCGCATCAGTTTCAGCACTGACCACAAAATGTTTATTGGCCGCTAACGTAGCAAGTCCGAGTTCGCAACCAAATTCAGTGTCACCCGTCAGCTCAACGACAATATCAGCATCACTAGCACAAAAGTCTTCAACGTTATCGGCAATAATCGATAACGGTAAATTAGCATCTTTCAGCAAGGCAATAATTGGCGCGCGAGTTTTGGAGTAAATCGACACGACATCAATGAAATCCAACAACGTTATCTGCTGTATCAACCCCTTACTAATATAGCCCGCTCCCGCGATAGCAACCTTGATATTCCCATGCTCTATTTTATACGCATCTAATAAATTTCGATTTATCATTTATTATCCCCAGCGGTAAACAGTTATGTCATTGTGCTTTCAATAACATGACGTAACTTACGCCGCCAATCCGAAGGTTTAAATATCGGTGAAATTTTATGACAGTTTAAAATGCCATTACTAGGCCGTGTGGCAATTGAAGCATATTCTTCACTTGTCACTCCTATTAGATTTCGGCCCTGATCACCGGGTTGGTATTTATCTAACTCTTCAAAAATAGCGTAAGCAAAATCGAACCAACTGACCTCGCTATCGCCACAAAAATTGTAATCACCAACTTGATATCGATTCGTTTCAGCCATGTGGTCCATAGCAATATCAAGCGCTAAATCTGCAACATCCCCTGCATAGGTTGGGCAACCAAATTGATCATTAACAACGCGGATCTGCTCAGTTCCGTGGCTAAGTGAAAGCATGGCGGTGACAAAGTTTCGCGCATATTCACTAAACACCCATGAAGTGCGAATAATGATGTAATCGCTCAAATAGGTCTTTATATATAGCTCACCTTGTAATTTAGTTCGCCCATATACATTCAACGGCGCAGGCGTATCTGTCTCGACATAACGGCAATGACTGTGTCCACTAAAAATATACTCAGTCGAAAAGTGGATTAATAGAGCACCAACCCGATGACATTGCATGGCCAATAAATAAACGCCATACGCATTAACCGATTCAGCTGCTCCCATCTCTGTTTCTGCTCTATCAACTTCTGTATACGCTGCTGCGTTAATCACCACATTGGGCTTAAACGCCTTAAATACAGCGATAACTTGCTCAGCATTAGTTATGTCTAATGTATCTATATCTGTGAGTAATACATCCCAGCCTTGATGATCTATACGATCTTTTATCGATTGACCTACTTGGCCTTTCTGCCCTGTTACTAGTAATCGATACATAAAGGCCGCCCTTGCTTAAAACAAGTCTTTAAACTTAAGACCCATTTTATCTTTGTCAGACAACAACGGATTATCACAAGGCCAATCGATATTTAATTCAGGGTCATTCCAAATAAGACAGCCTTCATCGGTATTGTCATAATAACTGGTACATTTATATTCAAAATCTGCTAGGTCAGATAACACCACAAAGCCATGTGCTAACCCCGGAGGTAGCCAAAATTGCAATTTATTATCAGCATTTAATCGCAGCCCATGACATTGCCCATAGGTCGGTGAAGCTAACCGTATATCGACTGCAACATCGTACACCTCCCCTAACACCACCCGTACTAATTTTCCTTGCGGTTTAGTTTTTTGAAAATGCAGTCCACGTAAAACATTTTTTGAAGATCGTGAATAATTATCTTGCACAAAATCAAACTCACCACCAAGCACATCGTGATAGCGAGCCGCTTGGAATGTTTCCATAAAGAAACCGCGCTCATCACCGAATATATCAGGCTCGATAATCAAGACACCATCAATTGAGGTTTTGGAGACTTTCATCTATAGTTCCTCACGAAGTAAGCCGTAGAGATATTGCCCGTAATCTGTTTTCTGTAATAAAAATGCTTGTTCTTCTAATTGACCTCGTGTGATCCAGCCTTTTGAAAATGCGATCTCTTCTAAACAAGCCACTTTCAAACCTTGATTATGCTCAATCGTTTGTACAAACATCGCCGCTTTCAATAATGAATAATGGGTGCCGGTATCAAACCATGCAAAGCCTCGACCAAAGCGTTCAACATACAATTCACCTGCAGCCAAATACATATTAGTAATATCCGTGATCTCGACTTCATTACGCGCTGAAGGTGTTAAAGACTTAGCCATATCAATAACTTTGTTATCATAAAAATATAGGCCAGTAACAGCATTGTTCGACTTAGGTTTCGCAGGTTTTTCTTCAATACTTATCGCATTACCTTCTTTATCAAACTCAACAACACCAAAACGTCCCGGATCTGTTACCCGATAGCCAAATACCGTCGCGCCGCTATCCTTACTTGTCGCATTTAACAATTTACCGGTGAAGTGTTGCCCATAGAAAACGTTATCACCCAGAATAAGACAAACATTGTCCTCGCCAATAAAGTCTTCAGCAATGATAAATGCTTGGGCTATACCGTCAGGACTCGGCTGTTCCGCGTATTCAATATTAAGCCCAAAAGTGCTGCCATCACCAAACAAAGCCTTAAAATGAGGAAGGTCATCAGGCGTCGAAATGATTAATATATCTTGAATGTCCGCCAACATTAATACAGACAACGGATAATAAATCATCGGTTTATCATAAATAGGTAACAGCTGCTTTGAGACCGCTTTAGTAATGGGATGTAAACGCGTGCCTGAGCCACCTGCTAACACAATACCTTTGTATTTTTTATTGCCCATCAGCACTTTCTCCTCGACGCGTTAATTGATAATCACCACTTAAAACACGCTGCCACCATACTGTATTATCTAAGTACCACTGCACCGTTTTTCTAATACCCGTTGCGAATGTTTCTTCTGGTCGCCAGCCTAACTCACATTGGATTTTACTTGCGTCAATCGCATACCTCAGATCATGCCCAGGCCTATCATTAACAAATTGAATAAGATCACGATAATGTTCAATGCCACCAGGTTTCTCTGGGACAAGCTCTTCTAGTACATGACACAGGCTATTAACCACATCTATATTACGTTTCTCGTTATGCCCACCAATGTTATAGCTTTCGCCAATTTGGCCTTTTGTCGCCACCAGCACCAATGCGCGAGCATGATCATCAACATACAACCAATCTCGGACTTGCAAACCATCACCGTAAACAGGCAACGCTTGCCCATTTAACGCGTTTAATATCATGTGTGGAATTAATTTTTCAGGGAAATGGTAAGGGCCATAGTTATTTGAACAGTTAGTGATTAATGTCGGAAGACCATAGGTTCTTAACCATGCACGTACTAAGTGATCAGCACTGGCTTTGGTTGCAGAATAGGGTGAACTAGGATCATAGGCAGTGGTCTCAACAAACAGTCCGTCTTGGCCATCTAAATCACCAAATACTTCATCGGTCGAAATATGATGGAAGCGAAAAGCTGCTTTTTTTTCATCGATTAATGACAACCAATAAACGCGTGCTGATTCAAGTAAGTTATAGGTACCAATAATATTAGTTTCGACAAAACAATTCGGGCTTTCGATTGAGCGGTCAACATGTGATTCCGCTGCAAGATGCATGACAATATCAGGTTGATGTTGGAAAAAAACACGATCGACGTCTTCTTTGTTACAAATATCAACACACTCAAATGCATACTGCGATGACAGCAAGGTCGCTGGAATTGAATCAAGATTACCTGCGTAAGTTAAGCTATCTAGATTCACCACCTGATAATCAGTATCACTCAGTATGTGTCGAATAACAGCACTGCCAATGAAGCCAGCACCACCTGTCACTAATATCTTCATATTACTGTACTCATAATTAACCTACTACTATCGCTCGTAACTAACGTTATTGGTTAATAATAACTAACATTACTATTGCTCATAATGAGCGTTTGAAGACCTTCGGCCTTGTAACTTTCGTGCTGTGGGTATACTCGGTTTTAATAAATACTGAACATGGTAGATAAAAGCATCCCGAATATGGAAGCGTAAAACACGGTTACTAAATACGTCCTTAAGACCCCCATCGCTACAACGTAATCCATCGGCACCAACGACGATATCGCTTTCATAATGGACTTTGTAGCCTAACTCCCAGCACTTATAGCAAATATCGGGATCGGCCATAAAGATAAAGTAGCGATTGTCAAAACCACCAATTTTACCCCAAACTTCACGTGTAATAGCCATAAAAGACGATTGTAACCAGTCCACATTAGCTGGTTTGAAATAATCAAACTCTACGTATTCGTAGTACTCAGCGATACCTTTTAATAAGGGCCAGTTTCTGAGTGACGTTCTGCGTACTACCTGCGCAATTAAATTAGGAAAGCGGCGTACTGTATCAGGTGTCGAACCATCATCATTTAGCTGTCGGGTACCCACGATCCCGACTTCAGGATCACGATTATAAATAGCGATAATATCAGCCAATATACTTGTAGACTTCCACTCAATATCCGGATTTACAAACAATAAATAATCACCGTTGCATAAATATGCGCCCTGATTACTGCCTCGGGTATAACCATTATTTTGCTTATTAAAAATTAGTGTCACATTATCGGTATCTTTATACTGAGACAGTATCTGCTGATTACCACTATCCATTGAGTTATCAATAATTATCACTTCGGTATCAAAATCACCTTGTTGAGTCAGTATCCTTTCGACATTATGAACAACGCGTTCTGCTTTAAAAAAATCAACAATAACAACAGAAATTAAAATTTTCTTAGCCATAGGAATCTTCTCTTTGCTCAACGAATAATTTTTTATCGATAACAGCTGCAAAATCATGATTGGTGATATCAATTGATTGGTCGTATCTTGGTATCGCTATTAGCTCTGCCACGGAATAAACCGGTAATAATTCATCAGGGTAAACAACCGCCATATTGGGATTGTTTAACTCTTTTGCTATTTGCAGTTGATGATCATCCGAAAATTCACCAAATCGCTCCAACCTTGGCACAAATATCACTTTCTTCTGATAAATAAGCATGTGATTAATACTACCGACACCGCAATGACTAATGACAAGGCTACTCTCTTGCACCAAGGCATCCATTTCGTCTTTCGCAACCATATCCACAATTTCGCCATTGGCAGGCTTCACATCAACCTCAAAACCACCGGTTTGAATAAACCAACGTACATTTGGATCATGATAAATGTCGAGTTTTGCCATTGCTGCAATCAAACGTGGAAAAGGATAGGAATTAGTACCAGTAATCACTAGGACCAAAGGTTTATCTGGTGATGATAACGGGGTAATGATCTTATTCACCTGACCTTCTAAATCAAAGGTTTTCCCTGCATAGCCGACACTATATTGGTCAGTAACCGCTTCCCATTGCGACATAAATTCATCGTACAATTTATATTTATGGATCATTTTCCCAGTGTTGGAGAGTTCAACCACCCGCGATAATGTATCCAAATACACAAACCTTATCGGTAAGAACTTACACACTAACGCAAAAGGTAAAACGATGGGGCCACCCGTAGTAAATACAGCTCGAGGCCTTTCTTTTGCGAGAACATACAGAGCATAAAAGATATTAACGAAGTGAATAAATACATTTTTTTGCGTGCTCCACATCTTATATATTTTCTTAATTTTATCGTCGTTAATTAATAAATGAGTTGTTACTAGCACAATATCGTCAACATGATGACAGGCACAAAGAGCTTGAGTCAGATGACCACCCGCTGATGCAATGACAAGTACTTTTCTATTCGACATTTGAGAACTCCAAATTAAGGCCATCAACTAAACACTGATAATGATTAACTACTGTTTTCTTCTCAAAAATGTCTAGTGCATGAGTTTCTAATGCACACTTAATACTTCGTTGGTAAAATTCGTGTCGAACGATTAACTGTTTAACCTTATCCACTAGCTCATCTACTTCTTGATTACGCACCTTAATGCCAACATCAATATCATCTAGGTAGCCATCAATACCGGTATTGGCGTGATATAAAATGGGTAAGCCAGAAAATAGCGCTTCGACAAAAACCATTCCAAAAGACTCATTCTTACTGGGTAATAAAAATGCCGTGTATTGTTTCAACTTGTGCTGCAGAAGTTTGTTATCAATACGTCCTTTAATCGTAACCGCCCCATTTAACGATAATGAATCAATTTTACCTTGTACTATTTTAATCTTGCTTGCGGGTCCTGAGCCGTATATATCCAACCGAATATTCGGATATAAAATACTTAGTCTAGATATGGCTTCCAATAATTGCATAATACCTTTTCGCTCATACTGCTCGAAACGGAAAACAGTCACAAAATTCGCCGCATTATTAATCTTACTAATATTTGCTACCTGCCTCATTTCGCAGGGATTAGGTAATAAGCTAGACTGAGCTGTGGATGTATTGATCGTGCTTTTCAGCATTTTTTTTATCGGACTTTTAGCCCAAGAACTCACCCAAAATATATGTTCAGCTTCTTCTAATACCTTTTTCCAACGACTTCGCAACAAGGTTTTGTGCTGCAAAATCCGCACATCAGTTCCCCCTCTAATAGATAAAAAATACGGTACGCCAATTTGATTAGCGATTGCAGCGCCTAACGTGCCATCAATAGCCAATTTATGACCATGAACAAGTTGATAGTTGACCTGCTGCGTTTGGATAAGATTAAAAAGAAAATGTCGAGCAAGAAACAGAGATAGAGTCAGCGCAATGCCAAAAGGTAAGCCCCAATAATATACCGAATACAATTTAGGATTATGCGGAATAACACGCACTAACCAAGGCCATGGCGTACGATGAATAACAAAAACAGTGTTAGTGATACCAGAGGTGGCATCTAATAAGGATTTTACAGCGGGCGTACTTAGATCATTACGGCCATCAGGGTAATCAGAGTGTATATGTAAAACATTCATATCATAATAACCTACCGCAATCTGCAATAAACCAGCAGATAACCACTATTAAACAGTAATTATAGGCATTACATTCTGATACTGGCCACATTTTCGATGTAATAGAAAATGGGATATGACTAAGTGCATAAAAATAAAGCCAAGTTTCGCATCATGTATTTTCACTACAATCAGCAATACTTGGCTTGGTCAAACATTCAAGCTATTGAGCTTAAAACCTATCGATAACGCTTATAAACCCTGAGTACTGTTTATTATAAACCCTAAGTACTATGCCTTATAAACCCTGGGTATATTGCGCGTTAGTTGCCACAGGCACTAAATCATTTAACGCTACTTTTGACGCTTCATCGCCCGCTAGTAACGCTTCAAAGTGTTTAATTAGCTCGACTTTGTCTTGTTCTTCTTTAGAACCTGCACCGATGTTTGTTAAATCAATAAAGAATTCATCAAACAAATGAGAGAAGTCATTTACTGCATCGAAGTTTAAGAACTGCTCGTCATTGTAAATGCTTGGGTAGCCGCCTTTTTGTTTATCAACCGCAAACGAAATACCTTTAACATTGGTAATTGTTGTCGCTTTCTCACATTTCAGCATGCAACCATCTTCAATCGCAGGTTTCTTACAGCCAACCGTTTGTTGGAAGAAACATTGACGACTTGTCATCATCAGGATCGGGTGGTAGATACTATAGAACATTTTAAAGTTCTTCGGACGTGTGATATTTCTGATTTGACCACGGTTGATCTCATTAGAAATAAACGCACCGGCACAGTTTAACTCTTCTTGCAGCGTTAATAGTGCATGTGAGTTGGTTGTGTTTAAGAACGGACCAGCAACCCACTCGATACCCATTTCAAAGGCTTTATAAGCAATACCAGTATTGTTAGTTACGATTCGCTTAGGTTTAACTTCTTCAAGGATCTTCACTGACTCTAGGTAATCTTTACCAATCAGTACCGCTGGGAACCAAGGAATTAAACGAGGGTTTTCTTGTAATAGCTTAATGTGTTTAGGGCAGTTCTTTTTCAAGCTTTCAGGGATCTTGAAGTAGATATCTGCATCAGTTACATCAGCAAGGTGTAAATCTTTTGCGTTGGCGATAAGCAGTGATAACTTAGGCGTTTCTTCGATTTTAGGGTGCTTAGGTAATGCTGGTACATCAACGTGTTTAACCACATCACGTGAACCATTCAATAAGAACGCAACTTGGTTTTTCAATTCAGTTAATTCTTTAAACGGTACCGTTAGATTTGCATCAAAATTATCAAAGTTCATTGGCGCAAGGTCGAACGTTGCGTTGTTGAAGCTACGGAAACGTTTTTCAACCGTTTCAGGTGTGATTGAAATTTCATCTGCAATACGTAATACAGAATCAGTTTTCACTTCCAACGACGTATTACCAGCAATGATATTTACCGTTAACGGGCTATTTTCTTTTGCAGAAAAAGCTAACGTTAATGCGATTTTATCAATGCTTAGATCTTTAATTTTTTCAGCTAGTTCAGCACCTAACGCATTCTTATCGGTATAAAGTTCTTGTTTTACATCGTGGATCTGTACAACAGAGATCGCATCACTTTTTTCTACCGCATAGTTCACACTGTTATCACGTGGATTGTCAGTAAACATTCTCTTGTTTAGGTCACCCTGTAAGAATGAATTAGTGAAGCTACGGTTAAATACTTTATGTAGGTTACCGTCATCCGCTAGTAACTTACCTGATTCAACAAAATTGTTGATCTGTTTACGCCATGTATCAACAACAGTGTAAACATAGTGAGCGCCTTTAATACGGCCTTCTACTTTTAACGAATCAACACCAGCATCAACCAGTTGTGGTAGGTCATAATATGCAGAGTTATCTTTTAAGTTAAGTGGGAAACGGTGACCTTCAGCTGTGACTTCGTATTCATCACGACATGCTTGGCTACAACGACCACGGTTACCTGAATTACCCACACTAACTGAACTTGAGTAACACTGACCAGAGAAAGCAATACATAGCGCGCCATGTACAAATACTTCTGTTAATACGTCATGATCATGTGCAACTGTGGTTAATTGCTTAATTTCACCCAAGTTCAGCTCACGAGATAAGTTGACGCGCGTTGCACCAATTTTCTGTAAGAATAAGATCTGGCCTTCGTTGTGCGTTGTTAGCTGAGTAGAGGCATGAATATCTAACGTTGGAAAATGCTTTTTAACAATGTTAAAGACACCTAAGTCTTGTACGATGATGCCGTCAATACCACTGTTAACCAGTTTATTAAGCAGGCGCACTAAGCTAACAACTTCGTGTTCTAAAATCACGACGTTAAGGGTTAAAAAGACTTCACAGCTGTGTTCGTGTGCAAGTCGTAATACGCCATTTAGCTCATCAAATGAAAGATTGGACGCACGGTTACGGGCATTGAACATATCCAAACCACAGTAAACAGCATTTGCACCAGCTACAATCGCCGCTTTAATTGCTTCTACATCACCACCCGGTGCCAATAATTCTATTTTTCTACTCATGCGAAATAACCCACTTAATGCTTTTATTGTAATTTTTTGAGGGGGCATTCTACCTGTATATGCAGGTCAATGCTATGAATTCGGCTTTATTGATCTAGATCAAGCTTTTGAAATGCATGCGATGTCGCTATGGATGCCTATAATGTGGTAAAAATGGCACATATTGAACACCATATATAAATAGTTAAAATCATCATAAACACTGAGCTAGAATTAAAATTACAGTTAAAGTTATAGTGAAAGTAGGAAGAACTGCAATGGCAGATGATAAGATTGATAAACGTGTAGCACAGGCTTTTTCTGCCGTTAAGCGCAGTTGCTTTATGTCAGCTGATACCCAGCATATGGCAGACCACGATGTGCCCTTCTCTATCGGCCATGCGCAAACAATCAGTCAACCAACAACCGTTAAACACATGCTGTTATGGTTAGCTCCTGAAACTGGCCAACGTATTTTAGATGTGGGTTCAGGATCCGGCTGGAGTACTGCGCTGCTCGCTAATCTAGTTGGACCAAAGGGATATGTGTTTGCCGTTGAACGCATTGTAGAATTAAAACGGTTTGGCGAAACAAACTGCCGTCGTTTGGGCTGTGACAATG
>Ga0209292_1007595_pt1 | contig 10252 bp, 16 predicted proteins | sample GOMGulsemesocosm_2_FD_184634 | JGI IMG/M metagenome (GOLD analysis project Ga0209292, IMG submission 184634) | Methane-oxidizing microbial communities from mesocosms in the Gulf of Mexico - GOM9C Gulf of Mexico (SPAdes) (version 2) | ecosystem: Environmental > Aquatic > Marine > Cold seeps...
GAAGTTAAAAGCGACGGTATGGTTGAATCCCATGAACACAGCACACGCTCCGGTGAATCCTGGCACCGCGGCCCAATCGTTCTATCATGGGCGGATGTGATGCGCGGCTCTCTCGACCCGAATGACGGCCACAACGTTGTGCTACATGAATTCGCCCACAAGCTGGATGAAGCCAATAACACCATGAACGGACTGCCCGTGCTTCGCGATCATTCCCACTACGCCGAGTGGGCAAGTGTTCTCAGCAAGGAGTTTGATGCGCTGTTAATCAGAGCCAATCGCGGCAAAAACTCCGTAATCGATGCCTACGGCACCGTCTCCCCCGCCGAATTCTTCGCCGTCGCCACAGAATCCTTTTTCGAGAAGCCGGTGCAGATGAAAACCAAGCTACCAGACCTGTACCAACAGCTCGAACGCTTTTATGACCTGAACCCGGCGGCATGGCGTTCGAAGAACTAACGTCATCCTCGCGAAGGCGGGGATCCATAACGCGTTAAAATACATAGATTCGAGCACGCAAGGTGAGTTACCTTAACTTATGATCTCCTGCGACCTACACGACTACATTGAAATTTCCTGCATGTACCGGCTGCCCATCGAGTTACAGCTAAAAGACGGGGTAACACAGCAAGGTACGGCGATGGATATAGCAAAGAATGCTAACGGTGAGGAATGCCTACTGCTCGCTGACAATCAAGACGATAACTCCACAGAAAGTAGCCTGGTGGTGTTGGACCAAATCAAAACTATGCGTGCCCTCGTTTCAAACCCGCATTTTGATGTTATCAATTTCCCCGTATAACCTCCTGAAAAAACGTCGCGACTATCGGCAAAATTGAATAGAAGACGTTAAGAAAGAGCTTTATACTCCGCCCCGCAAACAAGGATTTAAGCCAAGGATTTGGTGATCACGAAAGCAAACATGCTATCGCTGCCAATCATTACAGACGTTTTACACCTCCCTCCAAAGCCCTACGCTTTTACTTTGTTTTAACAAACCCAAAACCGCCCCTGATTGGGTTGTTATACGACGAAACTGTCGCTTTACGCCCTTATACTGGGTGTTAGGGCCACGCAAGAGCAGGATTGAATAATGGAAGCAGATGTAAATAATATAAACTGGATTGTGTCTGGCGTTGTTGGCGTTATATCAAGCGTAATTGGAGCCTTTATTTTCTGGGGCTTTCAAAAACTAGCTGTGGGACAAAGCAGTAAAAGGCGTGAAAAAAAAACAGATGGTCTACAAAAACAAAAAGATCGTTTAACAAAGCTTCATGAAAATACATCAGATTTATTAATTCACTATTTGGGTTTGCTGTTTTATATACTTTTTCTGTCATACACAGGTAGTGCAGTTGGCTACTTAGCTGATTTCATATACATCCCTATTAGCGTAATTCGAATGAGCATATATTTTGGCGCGGCCTTCATTGCAATGAAGGCATTTTTCGATTTAGCCAAATTAAAGTCGTTCGAGAGCACAATTGCCGGTATAAACAATCAACTAGCTGCACTGGAAGAGTCCAGCCCTAACAGGAAAATCCAGTCGACCGCTGAAAGCGGCGGCTGATTCAGGCGTTATGCAAAGTATATTTGCGATCATTAACTAGAAATTAACTATGCCCGAAAAAGATAAAACTCCAGTCCAGTGGACTTTTGCCGTAAATGGCTTATTACCTCACCAGGTTAAACTTAAAAGAAAGCTGTGGCTTAAAAAAGACGAAATACTTTTAGAAATGCATAAAGGAGAACTCTTTGCGCATGTTTTAGGAACCGGCTTCTCAGATCATGACTCCTCACAGCTAAATAGATATATGTGGATAACGTCTTTGCTTACTAACAATGCTATTCATGTAAGTGGTAGAGGTGGTGTAGGGCTCTCGTCCGCGGAAGAATTTGGTAAAAAACGCACGAATACCACGTTCGGAAAAATTTCGATAAGTTCTGTAATGCCAGATGAGGCAGTCCCTGAGATAGAAAAGAATGCACCGAAGCTATTACGATTTATAGGAAAGCTTCATGATAAATACATCGATGTTATTGAAGAGAACGAATTTATTGCTTTAGCTTTAGAATATTTTCATGAAGCTGAGAGAAAGTTCGTCTATAACGACGAAGGTTTTATAAGTGCGATGATCAGTTTGGAAGCCCTATTTAGTGAGGGTGGTTCGGATATAAAATATAAGTTGTCTCATAGGGCTGCATTTATTCTTGGTCTGAGTGGAATGGACTCTATCGAATCCTTTGAAAAATTAAAGGTGTTCTACAACAATCGAAGTAAGTTAGTGCATGGCGGTGGAACATTGCCTTACGATTCTGAACGGCATATGGTCGCACGATATACTAGAAGATCTATAATAATCTTTTTAATTTTACTCAAGAGTGAATCTAGAAAAAGTGTCAAAAAAAGGGAAAGGAAACAAAGCATATTGAAGGAAATTGATTACGCTATGCTGGATAATAAGTCCCGAGAATTGCTTAGAAAAGAGATTATTAATGGAATGAAGGTTTTTAAATTTCCCGTTCCCCGCATATATGAAGGGAAAGCTAAGCAAGGTAATTACCGAATAATACCTTGGTAAGTTGGTTTCTCAATTAAAGTAAAAATTAAAGGGGTCAGATCGAATATTTTTTGATCAGTCGTGACGCTTGGTGTTGAAAATAGGAGCAGGGGTAAACCCACCCTGCTTCACGGCCTCTTCACCCTAAACGAATACCTTACCCTCCACCCATAAAAAAAACACCAAACTACTGTTGATTTATACAGTTATTTGGTGTTTTATAGTTCGTGCATCCAACAAAAAAGGAACGCACAAAAAGCAGTTTTTTAAGTAAAAATCGCAACCCCTGAGTGCTACAACACCCAGAGGCTGCTAACCACAACAGACTAAAATGGAGTCCATCATGGCTAAACGCAATGTTACGCTACGCACCCGCTCGCGCAAAGCAAAACCCAAGCAAAGAGACAAGCAAAAAGCCAAGCACCAAAAGCAGCAACATCATCAGGAAGATCAAGCTCCACCAACGCCGCTGATGCAGCGCAGCCACGATGGTGAATGGCTTATTTCAAAAGAGCTACTTGATACACCGTCACCCATCCACAATCACTTTATCGGCTTACTCCATAATGACACGCTCGTTAACGTCAGGGACGGTATTGAAACCATAACCGCCCTCCTCGGCTTGGATAACGAGAACAGTATTCTCCTCTCAAAATCCTACTACGGCGCCTATTGGATGATGCTAAACATGATGGAAGCGCTACAGTTTGAAATTAACCACCGACACCGGCTAGTCACCGAACCAACTTAAACAGCACCAAGACTAGGCACACATCCGGAATAGAAAAGCCCTACTTGTATAAGGTGGGGCTTTTTTCCCTCAACAAATCATTTCAAGGTATCAGCTGTTTACCTTATGATGACTAACTTGACTGGAAATAGTGTCCAATAATATTGCTTGATATTGGTAACAAGTCATCTAACCAACTGATTTTATAAGAGTTTTAACCTGTCCTTTTTTGTGAATATTTTGGGTTAACGGTACTTTAGATAATTGTGTTATTGAAAACAGCAAAAAGGACACGTACGATATCAAGCATCACTCGCTAAGGAACAGCGTAAGCCTATGAAAACAAATGGATTCCCGCCTTTTCCTTGTAAGTCGTATATAACATATTATTGGACAAACGGGTCCATATCCCACTGTTATGTGTCTATCCACGGCCAGCTAATCCAGCAGTAGTAACCGTCAGCCTCATAGCCTCTGCCGCCCTGTGAGTTGACATCAAAGCACTTCCACGGCTTCCCGTTGTTTTTGCATATTCCGCCATTCCATTCGTCGTTCTCGCTTTTCCACGCCATTCTGCAAAGAGCTAACAGCATCGCAAGCGCCACCAAAACACATAACAAATCACTCATAGTTCGCTCCATTTCATTGCGCTGGACAGCCCTCCCGTTGGTCGGTCTGCCCTATAGCTCAAGCCGTTAAGTAGCTCAAAATTATTATTATGGAAAACGGTGCAATGGATCAGCAGCAAACCACAAAAGCAGTATTCGCTCAGAAAGCCAGGCAGGTAATTCAGCACCTGCGCCCTGTCCCTGTTGCCTCCGTTCAAGCACACCCGAACGGGTTATTTAAAATTAGTCGGCAAGCATGTCACAATCCAAGGCCAAGCATGCCTAGCGGCATGCAAACGAGTTTTAAATTAGCACCGAGTGTCGCCAACTTAGATGCAAAAGCTATGCGATTCATATTCTTAATCTTCACCCTGGGATTGGTTAGTTGTAGCGAACCAAATCCACAGGATATTGAGCACGAAATTGAAAGGTGGCTGTTAATTGATATATCGTCAAATTTCAAAATTGTAGAAAACAACTATTCATGGGCAATCGGCGATGACCTCAATACAATTACAATCGAATACCCACTCCAAACATATGAAAAATTCATTAACTCTGTTGATCTAACACAGTGGAACAAACTAGAAAGGGGTTATCAATTTGTAGCCCAAAAAGAACAAGGGACTTCTGGTTATGATTTCTTTTCTATTTCAGCAAGCCCCTCTGAAGACCGTCGGTTGCGCATACAATATGGCTCTGAATAAAATGCATCTAACAAGTGGGTCGTGCGGGACTGCGTTCCGCTGCGCTCCTCTGGCCCCACACCCTAAGCGTTATACCTTTAAAGCCAATATCCGCTGAACTTGCCACTTTATGAAATACAAAAATCTTAAATCGTTTGCTCACAACTTTACTCACTCATTTGTGAGTTATGAAAATTACATCGATGGTGAGTATGTTATTGAAGAGCTTCGTAGGTATGCGCGAGAACTTGAGGGCAAAAAACTCAGCATCTATTGGCTCCCCGATAATGGCCCAATAAACATCAAGCTATCAAAGCGTGTACTAGACTCACTTAGTTACTACAAACAGTGGCTCCCTAAATTGGCGAGCCAACACAATATTGAATTAAACACGGTCAAAGAGCTTCGCACAGACATTTACCGTAAACCAAACCATCAAATTGAAGTGTTAGCTTCGTTAACAGATGATAGGGGTTCAACTTATGAGCAGTCGGTACAGTTCTAGGTATAACAAGTGGGTCGTGAGGGACAGCGTTCCGCTTCGCTCCACGTGCCCCTCACCCTAAGCGTTATGCATAAAAACAAGGAATGGATAATGGTACTGCGGCTTGGATGCGGGATAGGGATTATCTCCCTTGTATACTTCCATGTCTGGGCAGCATATTGGTTCAATAAAGCTGCTGGCGATGTTGATTCATCAGCAACATCTCAAATGCTTGGAGTGTTGCCTGGTTTGCTTCCGGCGCTAGTCCTTCTATTTATGCCAAAATTCTCAAAGGCTTATTTTGTCTCTCTTTTATCTATAACCTTGGGACTTTCACTGATTTCTTTTATGAATCTTTCAAGCTCAGATGGTGGATGGACTTCGGTAATAGCATTATTTATTCAGGCCCCTATCATTTGGTTGTTTGGTCTTGTTGGCCTTGCAATGATCCTGGGGCGTTTAAATGCATAACAAGTGGGTCGTGCGGGACACTGCACCGCTTCGCGCCTTGTGCCCCTCACCCTAAACGTTATGTTGCAGGAAGCAAAATATGAAACGTCTCCTTTTAGCCATTTCTCTCTTATTAATAAGCACGACAACCTTTGCCAACGAATTGGCTGAGGTCGAAGGTAAAATCCGACAACTCAACGATGATTCGCTATCTTCGCTCGGAATAACTGTTAATGCGCTCTCTTTATTATTGGTGACGCATCCCCAAAGCTACTTACCAGCAAAACACATAGTGTCTAGAACTCGTATCTCAATCCATGAACTAGAAGATAAAGGTTACATTACAGTATTAGAGGTCATGGGCCTTCCTGACGGGTATCAGCCTCAGGAAAAATTTCTAAGGTTAATTCCAACAGACAAAGGCAAGGTGATTCAGCAGTTTTGAACAAGCTTCAACATAACAAGTGGGTCGTGTGGGACTGCGTTCCGCTTTGCTTCACTGGCCCCACACCCTAAGCGTTAGGGCCGCAAGATTTTAAGTTATAGCCAAAAACAACAATGCCACTGTTTAAACTTCGTGGCCAAACGTGGCAAGATTCCTTGGTCAGTGCCAACCGAGGGCAACGTTGTAAAAATCGGCATGTTGGAAAACGTGGTACTCACTGTAAGGCTCGTCGCCAGAAATTAGTTGCTGCTTTCGTTCCTGGTGGCATCATCGAAAAATGGAATAATCGGGTTATTTGGTCGCACTGTTCCCGGTGGCACTAAATAAACATTTGAGCAAACGGAAAGTGCTATGCCTCATTCTTCAAAAGCCAGCGTCAGGTTTATCGCGTCAACGGCATCGGTGGTACGCGGCGGCCCTAACAAGTGGGTCGTGCGGACAGCGTTCCGCTTCGCTTCTCTTGCCGCACACCCTAAGCGTTAGGCAGCAAGGAAAATAGTCATGGATGATTCTGAAGTAAATGAAACCTCTAATAAAAGTGCTAACGGTTGCGCATACGTAATCTGTTTATTGGCCTGGTTTTTTGTTGGTGGCTTTATTAGTTGGATCCCATTACTTAGTCATGGCGTTTATAGAGTCGCTGGAGAACTTGCAACAAACGGTTCAATTATATTTTGGGGAGGGCTCCCCTTCACTATTGGTTTTTGGGTTTTCAGCAAAGATTTATCGACTTCCATTTTTGTCATTTTCAATCTAGTTTGTTGGTTATTTTGCGCAGGCTGGGTTTGGTTTAGCCTATGGATCCAATGAAATGCCGCCTAACAAGTGGGTCGTGCGGGACTGCGTTCCGCTTCGCTCCTCTGGCCCCGCACCCTAAGCGTTCTACAAACAAGGAAGAATCATGATACTCCGACTGATAGCTTTATTTTCTATTTCCATAGCTGTTATTGGCTGCCAAGCCTCAAACCAACTTACGCCATTATCTCAGGTGAAGGCGGGAGTAGCCGAAGAAGGAACTCTGGCAAACGCCATACTCATTCAAGATACAGAGTCAGCCCTAAGGAAAGTATCAGGACTACCTGAAAGTAAGATAATAAAATTTATCATTCAACAACCTGTAGGCAAACCTGGTTTAAAAGCTTGGCGCGAAATATGGGTTACAAATCCTGATTCAAATCCACAACAATACATCATCACATTTAAAGAAGATGGAGCTGGCTCTGCAAACTTTGAAATACAAACAATGTAGAACAAGTGGGTCGTGCGGGACTGCGTTCCGCTTCGCTTCACTTGCCCCACACCCTAAGCGTTAGGTGCACTTAAATTCAGGGCTTGCTGCTAAAAAACTAAAAGCCCACTGTTTAAACTTTGGCGCAAAACGTGCCAAAATCCTTGGGCAGTTGCCAACCGGAGGCAACACAGTAAAATCCGGCAAATAGAAAACGCGGTTCCACCGGACGGCCCGCAGCCAAAAGCTAATTGGCAGCTTTCGTTCTTGGTGGCATCAATTGGAAATCGAGCAAAGGGAAATTGCGGTGCCACATTCTTCAAAAGCCAACGTCGGCTTTATTGCAAAAACAGCATCGGCAGTTCTCGGGCACCTAACAATTGGGTGGTGCGGGACGCTGCACCGCTTCGCGCCTTGCGCCCCACACCCTAAGCGTTAGCAGGCAATTAAATGGATTTAGCGCTGTTCAAGAAAATTATTTATGGTGCATCGAATCAAGTCGATTTTGATATCATCAAGCTGTTAGAACCAGAAGTTACCCCCAACTTTTATGTTGCTTGGATTAAAGGGCGAGATGCAAAATTCGTGGTATTAGCTTCTCACAATAATGACTGGTCGTTTGCTGCTGAATACGAGTGGTGCCAACTGGATTTCATAAATAACTCTAAACTAGCCGCTGTATTACTAAATCAATTTGGTATCCACGTTCTTACCAAAGAAGAGCTCAATGCGCCTTTTGAAACTAGGCCGTACATAGATGACGCTGATATAAAGTACTGGAAACCGAAAACTTTAGGCGAAGGGTTGTTTAATTGGTGGGATTAGCTGCTAACAAGTGGGTCGTGTGGGACTGCGTTCCGCTTTGCTTCACTTGCCCCACACCCTAAGCGTTAGTGGCATATAGATATGAAAAAAGCACTATTCACATTTCTGATATTTATCACATTCCAGGTACACGCCGCATGGGATAATTCCGTTCTCGTTGGTGAGTGGGAAAACTATAGATACGAATTCGATCACCGATATCAGAAGCTAATCATAAATAAAGACTTTTCCGGCAGTTTTTTCATCCTTACTAGCCACACAGATGGCGAACTGGTGAAATTTAAAAAATCTGATTTCAAGTTCTTTGAGGGTTTTGCCGTTTTAGATGTAGATGACAATTTTAAACTCCTTTTATCTGCTTGGGGCACTACAGCAGCAAGCGACCCCAAAAGGCTATTTGGTCAAATGTTCATTTACACAGTAGAAGATGAAGAAATTAAGTTAATTAATTCAATACCCGTCAGCTACATTTCAGCCAGTGACGAAGGTTTCAGTAATTTTGCTGATAAGGTGAAAGGTGCACAAACCAATAGCCACTAACAAGTGGGTCGTGAGGGACTGCGTTCCGCTTTGCTTCACTTGCCCCTCACCCTAAGCGTTATGAGCTATGAGTGAAGAAATGAGTTTCGAGCAAGAAATGGAAGAGGAGCTCTTAACAGAGGAATCTGAAAAAGAGTTTTTATCTCGACATATTGAGGGATACAAAAAAACTCTCCGTGAATTTCGTGACCTTAAAGACAACAAAAAGAGAAATTTTGGCATAAGTAGGGCTGCCTTATCTGCATATATGCTGGGGCTTTATGATGAAGCAGAGAAGCTAGCGACGGAGATGTTTGCACTAGCCAAGATGTATCCCGATACTTGGAACTATGGAAACTCCATATATTACGGTAACTGGGTCCTAGGAATGCTAGAGCTTGATAAAGGAAATATCGATCAAGCGAAAGAATACCTTCTATTGGCAGGAGCTTGTAATGGGTCACCGCAACTAAACTCATTCGGCCCCAATATGCGACTTGCAAAACGGTTACTTTTTAATGGTGAAACTGAAACAGTTAACAAATTTCTCGACATGATAGAAACATTTTGGAAGAGCGGCACCAAGTGGCTACAAATTTGGAGAAAGATGATTGATGAAGGTAAGCAGCCGAACTGCCTCATGCATATTTTCTGACCAATCGCATAACAAGTGGGGCGTGCGGGACTGCGTTCCGCTTCGCTCCTCTGGCCCCACACCCTAAGCGTTATGTGATTATATGAATATCAATGCTATAGCCAAAATTGCTGGTGTATTAGGATTTCTAATTAGCGTAGCTACTTTCATTCTCACACGTATAGAGAGAAAGAAAAGAATCGAAATTGAAGTTTTTGATTCTAGTGAGTTTGATTTTCCCCACTTAATTTCAGACCCAGAGTCCTTAGATGGTGAATCTCTCGTTAAAGTACGATTTACTAATCTTGGCTCTCAACCTGTCATCCTAAAACCTGAAAGTTTTTTAATAGAATCTGAAGGCAAACAATTCGCCCTTGCCTACGAAGATTATTGGGGAAAAGAAGAATTCGAAGAGCTTCTGCCACCAACTTCAAGCCGAGAAATTGGCATACCCTTAGATTTAATAAGATCAAAGTTGTGTATCGAGACTCCAAAAAAGTACGATGATCAAACATTCAATAAACTCTACCCGTTGGCACTATCAGTTAGTGACCACAGTGGTACTATTTTTCGCAACAACAAACACTCATATCACGAGGCAGTCAGTGAGTTCATCACATAACAAGTGGGTCGTGCGGGGCACTGCACCGCTTCGCGCCTTGTGCCCCTCACCCTAAGCGTTATGTGCAAGCAAGGATAAAGCTCCGTGGAAATCATTGAAGAAATAAAACGGAAGGAATACGGAGTCACTGCGAGTGAAGATGCTGTAGTAGAAGCAGAAAAGGAGCTTGGATTTAAGTTTCCTGATTTGTTGCGCGAGATATACCTAAATGTGGCCAACGGAGACATAGGCCCGGGCTATAAAATTCTTGGCGTTAAGGGTGGTCATACTTCGGATGAAGGCGACACAATATCAGAGCTGTATAAAATATTAGGTGGCATCGATCCTGAAGATAAAGAATGGTCATGGCCAAAGGGACTGGTGCCATTCTGTCACTGGGGGTGTGCAATCTACTCCTGCTTTGATAGCACAAATGAAAAATATCCAGTGATATGGTTTGATCCAAACCTAAGAGAAATTG
>Ga0209292_1007603_pt1 | contig 10246 bp, 11 predicted proteins | sample GOMGulsemesocosm_2_FD_184634 | JGI IMG/M metagenome (GOLD analysis project Ga0209292, IMG submission 184634) | Methane-oxidizing microbial communities from mesocosms in the Gulf of Mexico - GOM9C Gulf of Mexico (SPAdes) (version 2) | ecosystem: Environmental > Aquatic > Marine > Cold seeps...
GCGCGTGGCTACCCGCTACGACAGATGCCCAAAGGTATTCCTGTCCGCCATCGCTCTCGCTGCAACCGTCATTTTCTGGCTATGAGTCCTGAGCCTAAGGTATCGCCTACCAACGGCACCAAACGTATAGAGACCTTGGTTTTAACTCTCCTATCTTCATGCCACATAACGCGGATATGCGGATAAGCGCCAGTAACGTTGACATCCTCCACCCTTAGCCCGACGACCTCAGCACCACGGCAACCGGTGCCTTCTAACAAACGCCAAATGATGCCCAGCGCAGGTTTCCTTAGCTTGCCTGTCATCCTTTTACGCATTTCCAAGACGACTTCACGAGGTAGCGGGTCACGCCTATCCCATTCAGTATCGGGTGCAGCGTTGGCTTGAGCCACTTCAAGCCCATCAAATGGGTTGTGAGCCTTCCTTTGAAGATCGTGCTCTGTGATTGCAATCGAGACCATTGCCCTAACCATGTCGAGTCCTCTCCTGACGGATGAAGGCGAAAGGGGTGAGCCGTCACGTTTCTTGGTCGCCAGCATGTCATCCCTAAGGTTCCGAGCATGCTCCCTCTTGAGGTCCACTAATGCGATCTTGTTAAGAGGTCCTAAGGAGCTTTCAATGCGTTTGCAGACACGCTCCAAACGGTTGATTTGATTTCGTCCGCTTGCACCGTTCATGCGCTCAACACGATACATTTCCTTGGCATCTTGCATTGTTACTTGAGGCTCGTTCGCCTCAGGTTCAACAACAGCTCGATAAAGGACTGGGTCAGCTTCACGACGCTCAAGCTCATCGGCTGCCACTTGGCGAGCCTCATCCTCACTCCGGGCACCAGAGACACCTGCTATGATTCCTTCGGCCTCCTTCACAGCTTCGCGCCAATGCTCAAGGGGAGAAAGCTGCCCCTGCCCCGCTGCAGCGCGCTGGGCCTTGGAGATGATTTTCTCATATTCGGCGAGAAGCTTCGCATGCTCAGTGAAGAGATCAGCTCCATCTCGTGCCGTCATGGCCACCTGAAAAACTTCGTCTCCCAGAACCTGAACTAGAGACTGAGGATACCGGCGACGGAAGCGCATACGGCCCCCAGACAATTCATCAACGTATTTGAGCTTCATAACTACAACCATGCTTAGTGTCCCCAAAGTGTCCCAATTTATGTCTCAGGAGGAGAGCTAACGTCATGTTATTGTTGAAAAACAAAGCCTTCAAGGGCTGATTTGGTGCGGTCGAGAAGACTCGAACTTCCACGGGTGTTACCCCACAGCGACCTCAACGCTGCGCGTCTACCATTCCGCCACGACCGCACTGTCAGGCTTGGTAGGGCGGCGTATAGACGAAGCGCGCGGCGGTGTGAAGTCGAAAATCGCAGACGTGGACAGATTGTCGTACTTCACAAGAAGAACCCGTTGAAACGATCAGCTCCCCTCAAAAAATTTGCGTGTAACTTATTGAAACAGATATAAAACGCCATCTGCGTCATGGACATCTATGACCGCCCAGGCGCGCCATCTGGCGCCCAAGAAATTCTCATTTAGTTGTAGACGCTGTCGTACGGGCCAGGAATAGATCGCCTGACATCTGATCATAATAGGCTGGAAACTGGTCATGATTAGCCGTGGACGCCAGATTTTGCACATCGCGACGCACCTGCTTTGCCAATTGATGCAGGGTCATGCAGCCTTGGCAGCAGTGCCCGTGTAAATACTGAGTTGGGGTCAGCATCACCGTCCGACAGGCGATCCATGGCAGTCTGCCCTGCCCCGGCAGAATATAGAATGAGCGCCCCCGTGGTGGCGACATACGAACCAATCCCCGCTTACCGCCAATCGAACGCTTGCCGTCTGAAGCGAACGAATTATTGCGGCAAGCATCAAGGATCGTCACCGTTGTACGCGCGCCTCGCTTTTTGAAAGTATCCTGAATCCGGTCTGCCGCAATGCTTTCACTAATCAGAAAACTCTCGTCCCCATAATTGATTACTGGAACATCCGAGGGCAGCAGAAAGCGGCAGCCTTCGACTTCGCCCTCGTGCCCCGCGAAATAAAACAATACTTCGTCGCCAGGTTTGATTTGCCATGGTAGAAACCGCACTATTGATATTCCGGCGGCCAAGGTCATAGAGCGTGCGCACCTCGAACCCCAACCCCGACAATACACTGCTTTTCCACTGCGCGTCATTGCGGTTTTTTTTGCTGGCGCTCAAGGATTTGGTAGCTATCAACGCCAATCACCAGCGCCCACCTGCGGTTAGCTGGAACTGCCATGGGCTGGGGGCAATGGTCTGTGTCACAACCGCACCGATAAGAGCAACAGCGGCAAAATCGCCTGCTTCGGCCATGACCCGTTCAACTGGCACCAAGACCAACGAGCTTGATAAAACGGCAGCTGTTAATGACCTTAATTGCATTTCAACCTCCAAAATTACTCATACCTAAAAAAAGCGCCCATTTTATCAGGAGGAATCATTCTGAAAAGGCTGGAAACCACCCCCTTAAAGACCGTATTGAGGGGCGATACTGAGAAAATGGGCTGAATATGGTTGAATGGATCACCAGTGACGGACTGACCGACTATGCTGCTGCAGTCGGCTTCATGGAGAGTCGCGTCGCCATGATAGCGTCCGGCCAAGCCGATGAATGCATCTGGTTGGTTGAGCATTCGCCACTTTATACTGCAGGCACTTCGGCCAAGCCTGCGGACCTGACCGATCCTGATCGATTTCCGGTCTACGACAGTAAGCGCGGTGGCCAGTACACCTATCACGGCCCGGGGCAGCGGGTGATCTATGTGATGCTCGACGTTGGCAAACGTGGCCATGATGTGCGGCGTTTTGTGCAACAGCTAGAGCAATGGGTGATCTTGACCCTGGACCAGTTCAATGTCACTGGCCACATCCGCGAGGGTCGCGTTGGGGTCTGGGTCGAGCGTGATGACAAGCCACTGACCATTTCTGGAGCCAAGGCCGAGGACAAGATTGCTGCCATTGGTATCCGCTTGCGAAAATGGGTCAGCTTTCACGGCATCTCGATCAATCTCGATCCGGATCTAAGCCATTTCGACGGCATTGTGCCCTGCGGCATCACCGAGCACGGGGTGACCAGCCTGGTTGATCTGGGACTGCCTCTGTGCATGGAGGATGTCGACCTCGCGCTGCGCCGCAGCTTTGAACAGGTCTTTGATCCGCCAGCCGGTACTTCCCTGCCTGACTAACAGCATTACCTGTCGGCCAATTCCTCAAGCGCCGCAAACACCAATTCGGGGCGGGTGTATAACAACATCGCCCCGCCACCCCGGCAAAGCCGGACCTGCACGTTACTGCGCCCGGCCATTGTTCGCTGCAAACGGTCAACCGAGGTCACCTGATCATCATCGCCATGCAAATAGATGACCGGTGCCGAATGGCCGTCAATATGGCGCCGCCAATCATTCACGATCCAATGAAAATCAGCCATCAACCCGGCGCCATTTTGCTGCAAGGACAAATTGTGACTGGCCTCCAGAAGGGCAGTCATTTGTAAACGGTCAATTTGTGCGCTGGTATTGCCATCCGGCCGCCGCTTCTGCCTCATCAGCACCATTGGCCCATTCCCGCGAATACCGCGCGCCCATAGCTTCACCACCAGCGGCAACACGCGGGGGCAATAAGTTGCAGCAATAGCCATCGACCAATGATGCCAGCGCAGGGCCGATAATTGCCGCAACTTTTGCACCGGCCCCATGCCCGAGACAACCACCGCCCCTGCGATCCTGTCCCGCAGTCTCCGCGCCGCGATATGTGCAAAAGCTGCCCCGCCTCGGTGTCCCAACAAAATGGGGCGCTGCAGGTTTTCCCGCTTAATCATGGTTTCCAGCTGATCGATAAATACATCCATACTGCGTTCATTGGACGGCACCGGACCTGACTGACCGTACCCACAGCGCAACGGCGCATAGACTCGAAACCCGCGTTTTCTGAATTGCAACTGTAACCGCTGCACCCCAGCAATTCCGTCTAGCAACCCATGCAAAAAGATAACTGGCTGCCCGGTCTCTGCACCCAGTTTAAAGAACTGTAAACACTGGCCATCGGGCAATTCCACATGACCATCTGGCGGCGGGACCTCACCACTTGCAATCCTGTCATCCGAGGCAACTTCGGCGATCAGAAAACAAAACAACCGCAGCATTTCGGCAAGCCCCGGCGCTCCGGACTTGGCCTGGATGACTCGCAATTGTGCATTCAGACTAGAAATGCCGCCGCGGGTCGGGCTTGCCAACTCGCTCAGACTGTTGCCTTCGAGAAGTCCGCCCAACAACAACATTTCCTGTCGGTGCAGTGCAAATGTCGCCGACAGCATGTCTTGAGCGCGGTTCGACCAGTGAAAATCCAGGGTTTCAATCATCACCCCGTAAGAGGCCTGCAGTCCCTGGCCGCATTGAACGGTTCGACACATCAATTTGCGGAACGGGTCAGGGGTGGCCAGAATCTCGGGGTCCTGCCAGCCGCCATGCTGCTGCCTTAAGTGTGTCAGGCGTTGTTCTATCCGGCCTTGCGCGGCGTCACTCAGACCCAGAGCCGCCAGCTCTTCCCCCTCGGATCCCTGCAAATAGGCCTCGGCAGCCCGGCTGGACCGAGAAACGCTACCGGAGACTGTCAACAAGATCCAAAAATTGTCATTATCTTCAAAAAACTGTGCTGGCGATGGTTGGCCTGACCTGACCCATTGCTGCTCCAAGATCTCGCTGGCGTGGGCAAAATGCAATTGCAGATCTGGATTGATTCGGCTTGCTTGCAGGCCTGCATCCGGTGCCGCTTCGGAAAACCCGCCGGAGCCATTTACTGGAGAACTTATAAACCGATCATACAATTCGGCCCGAATCACCGTTTCATAGATCGCGGCAATCATCTGATCCTGAGACAGGGCATCTACATACCGTGGGCTTGTCACATCGTTCATCAAATTTAATCCAATTAGCCCAACTGCCGGGCCGCGTGATAAACTCTCTTGTCTACAACGCCGGTTTACTTACTTCTCTCTTGGCAAAGCCCAGCAAAGCAGCATTAGAGATCTAACGTTGCCTACTGCCAGTTAACAATTCGCTTATTAAGGATTGTTTTTTTCGCAGCATCACACAACGTAAAGGTGTTTTGCAAACGTGAATTTGAACATTTTTTCAAATTCAACACCAATCACAATCGAAGTAGCTACATACATCCAATCAAAACCTAAAGATTTAATAGCGAGGCACGAATCTTTTCGGCATTATGACCGATTACAGCTTGATCTCCCATTTCCCCAGGTGCACCAAGGCGATCGCCCTCGTGTCGGGCAAGTACATGAAAGTGCAAGTGGAAAACCTCTTGACCGCCGGCCGTTTCATTGAATTGTTGCAGCGTAATTCCATCAGCATCAAAAGCCAGCATCAGCGCGCGCGACATCAGCTGAACAGTTTTCATCACCGCTGCCATCTGCTCGTTGGTTGCGTCCAGCATATTTCGACAGGACGTTTTGGGAATAACCAGTACATGCCCGTCGGCCCGAGGCATGATATCCATAAACGCAACGGTGTCAGCATCCTCGTATACCCGAGTTGATGGAATCTCACCGCGTAAAATTTTGGCGAAAATGTTTTCGGAATCATAAGTCATGGCATTTCCCTACTGTCGTCGTGTCAGAGTTCGGCACTCTTAGAATTTGATTATTGCACCGTCAAATCTTGCAGCCAGCCGTAAACTGCAGCACCCACCGCAAGCACTCTGTCCACACCGTTATGCTCTTTAAGATGGTTTCCCTTAACGCTTGGCGGCACTTTTTCAAGCCACCCATTGGGGGGGCGCGTCAATTTATCTTGATGCAGATCAAACTCCGCCATTGAAGGCACAGCCTTGCCACTCTAAAAACCCTATGAATCAAGGTGCCCGGAGTCCGCTCTCGGGGCCTTTCTAAATATAACAGGAGGCACCAAATGGCAGACGCAGCCATTCATGGTCACGATCACGCGGACGAGCGGGGGTTTTTTACCCGCTGGTTCATGAGTACGAACCATAAAGATATCGGCATTCTCTACCTGATCGTTTCGGCGTTTGTCGGTCTGATCTCTGTCACGTTCACCGTTTACATGCGGCTTGAACTGATGGATCCCGGCGTTCAGTACATGTGTGCCGAAGGCGCGCGCTTGATCGCAGATGCTTCGGCAGAATGTACCCCGAACGGCCACCTCTGGAACGTGCTGGTCACTGCGCACGGCATCCTGATGATGTTCTTCGTTGTCATTCCGGCGCTGTTTGGCGGCTTTGGCAACTATTTCATGCCGCTGCAAATTGGCGCGCCTGACATGGCCTTCCCGCGGTTGAACAACCTTAGCTTCTGGCTCTATGTGGCTGGTACTTCGCTGGCGGTTGCGTCGGTCTTGTCACCAGGCGGCAACGGTCAATTGGGGTCCGGTGTAGGCTGGGTTCTATATCCACCGCTGTCAGTGAAAGAAGGCGGTCTGTCGATGGATCTGGCGATTTTTGCCGTCCACGTCTCGGGTGCCTCGTCGATCCTGGGTGCGATCAACATGATCACCACCTTCCTGAACATGCGTGCTCCTGGCATGACCCTGTTCAAGGTGCCGCTGTTTTCATGGTCAATCTTTGTCACCGCATGGCTGATCCTGCTGAGCCTGCCGGTTCTGGCTGGCGCCATCACCATGCTGCTGATGGATCGAAACTTTGGTTTTGCCTTCTTTGACGCTGCCGGTGGCGGTGATCCGATCCTGTACCAGCACATCCTGTGGTTCTTTGGTCACCCCGAAGTTTACATCGTGATCCTGCCAGGCTTTGGTATCATCTCTCACGTGATCGCCACCTTCTCGCGCAAACCGGTGTTTGGCTATCTGCCGATGGTCTGGGCGATTATCGCCATTGGGGTTCTGGGCTTCGTCGTTTGGGCGCACCATATGTACACTGTCGGCTTGACGTTGAACCAACAGGCCTACTTCATGCTGGCCACGATGGTCATCGCGGTACCAACTGGCGTGAAAGTGTTCTCCTGGATCGCCACGATGTGGGGCGGTTCCATCGAGTTCAAAGCACCTATGATGTTTGCTTTTGGCTTCCTGTTCTTGTTCACCGTTGGTGGTGTAACCGGTGTGGTATTGTCGCAGGCCGCTGTGGATCGTTTTTATCACGACACCTACTACGTTGTGGCGCACTTTCACTATGTGATGTCGCTGGGTGCTGTCTTTGCCATCTTCTCCGGGGTTTACTTCTACTTCGGCAAAATGACAGGTCGTCAGTACTCCGAGAAGTTTGCACATCTGCACTTCTGGATGTTCTTTATCGGTGCCAACGTGACTTTCTTCCCACAGCACTTCTTGGGTCGTCAGGGCATGCCGCGCCGTTACATCGACTATCCTGAAGCATTTGCTTACTGGAACTACGTTTCGTCGATGGGTGCGTTTCTCTCGTTTGCATCGTTCCTGCTTTTCTTTGGTATCGTATTCCACGCTCTGTTGCGTGGCGCCCGTATCACTCAGAACAACTACTGGAACGAATACGCTGACACGCTAGAGTGGACACTGCCGACACCTCCGCCAGAGCACACCTTTGAGATCCTGCCAAAGCAGGAAGACTGGGACAAAGCTCCGTCGCACTAAGACGCGTCTGCAACAATCAAATGGCCTCGGAGTTTCCGCTCCGGGGCCTTTTTTATTGGCCGGTAAAAGACCACTTTCCACCATTCCCATATCATCTTTGCAGTGAGCAATCTCGACATTGCCTGACCTTAGATTACTATGGTCATTATGCCCTATAACTGGATCCCCTCCCCTTCTGACAACGCAACACAACTGCACCTGTGGCCGCATCAATCGCTGCCACCCAAGGGCTATTTCCGGATTTTGGCGGTAACTGCTGTATTGATTTCACTGCCGCTGTTACCTGTTCTCGGAACCGTTGCGCTCTGGGGACTGCTGCCGTTTCTACTGCTGGCATTGTTTGGCATGAAGTGGGCGTTAGACCGCAACCGTCGCGATCATCAGGTTCTGGAGGTCCTGACCCTCACCCCTGACAGTGCCCAACTGCAACGTTACAATCCACGCGGCGAGCCACAAATTTGGCAATGCAACCGGCATTGGGCCACTGTACAGCTCCACAAAAGCGATGGCCCTGTTCCCTATTACGTCACGCTGCGCGGCAATGGCCGGGAAGTGGAGATTGGCGCCTTCCTGTCTGAAGAGGAACGCAAGATGCTTTTTGATGACTTGAATAGCTCTCTGCGTGTGGCTTGACCGATATGCTAATCCGCCGCCTTGATATGATGAAAGACCTGGATGCGGTTATCGATTTTTATCGCCAAAACGCCGACTACTGGCTGATGGCAGAAGGCCAGCCTCCAGGGGCACAAAAATCCGCTGATTTCTTTACCGACGGGCCACCGGGATGCGACCCCATGCAGTCCGAACGGCTGGGTCTGTTCCTGAGCGACGAACTGTCCGGTCTGGCCGAGCTTTCTTTTGGGTTTCCGGAACCGGATGCGGCCTACCTTGGCCTGATGTTACTGGGCACCACAGCCCGTGGCATCGGTCATGGCAAAACCTTGTTGTCCCACGTTGAGAACCTCGCTCGCAATGCTGGCTCACCCCGGCTGTACCTTGCAGTTCTGCAAGCCAACACGCGCGGCCATGCTTTCTGGACCCGCGAAGGATATGTCTCAACTGGCCTCAGCCGCGTCGACGATTCCAACGGATTGAACCATGTCATCACCCGGTTGGTAAAGCTGTTATGATCCCGAGGCCCGCCAACAAAAAAGCCCCACAGCAAAGCTGAGGGGCCTATCAGGTTTTATTCCAGGGTCTGGCTTAGCAGTCGCCGCCCGAGCAGAGCTGATCCTTAACCAGCGGACCCACTTTGCCAAAATCCATCTGACCTGTGTATTTCGCTTTCAGCGCGCCCATCACCTTGCCCATCTCACGAATCGAGCTGGCGCCCGTCGCCGCAACTGCAGCGCGAACTGCCTCAGCCACTTCGCTTTCACCCAATTGCTTGGGCAGGAATTCCTCGATGATGGTAATTTCCTCAAGCTCTCGTTCGGCCAGATCCAACCGGCCACCTTCTTCGTAAGCACGCGCACTTTCGTTGCGTTGCTTGGTCATCTTGCTGAGAATCGCCAATACATCACTGTCAGAGATGGTAATCTCTTCGCCACTGCCGCGCGACGCGATTTCCATGTCCTTGATCGCAGCGTTGATCAGACGCAAAGTAGCCAGACGGCTGGCCGCCCGATCCTTCATTGCCTGCTTCAGGGCCGTGTTGACCCGTGTGCGCATATCCATTGTGTAATCCATCCCCATGGCATTGGAATTCACAGCCTTATCCAAACAACTGTCGCGATACAAGGCCACTCAGTCTAGGCTGACGCGATGGAATACTTTGCCTTGGCAAGTTTTGGCCGGGCTTGACCCTCCTGAGCCCTGCCCTTAAGAACCCATGAATTTATCCCACATGGAGACTCGCGTTATGGCCGATACCGCCCCGTCCAAGCCCACCGCATGCCTGGCAATGGCTGATGGTACAGTGTTTTATGGCGTTGGTTTTGGTGCCACCGGACAGACCGTGGCCGAGCTCTGCTTTAACACCGCAATGACTGGCTATCAGGAGATCATGACGGATCCGTCCTACGCTGGTCAAATCGTCACCTTCACTTTCCCTCATATCGGTAACACAGGTGTGACCCCCGAGGATGATGAAACTGCTGATCCGGTAGCGGCAGGCATGGTGGTCAAATGGGATCCCACGCTGGCCAGCAACTGGCGCAGCAATGAAGAGTTAAAAGACTGGCTGACCCGCACTGGCCGTATCGCCATTGGCGGCGTCGACACCCGGCGCCTGACCCGCGCCATCCGTCAGCAAGGCGCGCCACATGTGGCGCTGGCACATGATCCCGACGGCAATTTCGATGTCGAGGCGCTGGTTGCTTCTGCTCGTGCCTGGGCCGGACTGGAAGGCATGGATCTGGCCAAAGAGGTCACTTGCGCCCAAAGTTATCGCTGGAACGAGATGCGTTGGGCCTGGCCAGACGGCTATCCAACTCAAGAAGCCCCCAAGCACAAAGTCGTCGCCATTGATTATGGTGCCAAGCGCAATATCCTGCGCTGCCTGGCGTCTGCAGGGTGTGATGTGACGGTACTGCCTGCAACCGCTACCGCCGACGAGGTTCTGGCACATAACCCAGACGGGATCTTCCTCTCCAACGGCCCCGGTGACCCTGCCGCGACCGGTGAA
>Ga0209292_1007604_pt1 | contig 10245 bp, 10 predicted proteins | sample GOMGulsemesocosm_2_FD_184634 | JGI IMG/M metagenome (GOLD analysis project Ga0209292, IMG submission 184634) | Methane-oxidizing microbial communities from mesocosms in the Gulf of Mexico - GOM9C Gulf of Mexico (SPAdes) (version 2) | ecosystem: Environmental > Aquatic > Marine > Cold seeps...
AAAGGTACGTCACGCAATGCTGGATTGTCGCGCATTTCGACTGCGGCATAAAAACAATCCATATCTATATGTATAAATTTTTTCATACAGTTATTTTTACTGTTTATTTATACAGTGTCAATTTTAATCTGTATATTTTAAATTTATAATTGTAAATTGATGTTTTAGATCCAAGTTTAATTAATTCCAGACACAAAAAAACCTCGCTAAACGAGGCTTTTGTCATACCAACTAAATGGCTAATTATAATCAAACGACTAAAGTATTTGGTTATCTTTCCAAGATTGCTCTTTTGCCATGCGTTCTTTACGACGGTCACAAGGATCATCACAATCACATGCTTTCTCTATACCCATGGCACCTAAACCACCACAGCTACTTGCCATAGCTTTATTTTTAACCATCATACCTACAGCCATCGCTGCTGCAACAATTACCAGTAAAACAAATGTAAGAATAAAAAGTGACATAACTAGGCCCCTAAAATCACTAAATTGGAAAAGCTAAATTTCGTGGCATATTATACAGGGAGTAAAAAACAATAACTATAGTAATTCAAACTAAGCGTGGTTAAAAAACCACGCTATTTTGGTGTTTTATAAGTAAGGTGCAAATTTAGGGCTTGAATAGGATTTTAAACCCTCAGTTGTTTTGCTAATAAGATATACAGCGATATCATTTTCTTCTGCGTATATTTTTGCCTTTTCAGTACCCATTACTGTCAGAGCTGTCGCTAATGCGTCAGCAGTCATAGATGAAGGATGTAAAACAGTAACTGATACTAAATCTTGTTTAATTGGCTTGCCTGTTTCTGGGCTAATAATATGCGCATAAGTCTCACCTTCCAGTTCGTAGAATATACGGTAATCACCCGAAGTTGCCACACTGATAGTACCTAGTTTTAAAGTTTTGTGTACAGCACGTTGTAGCAGAGTTGGATCTGGCTGTTCAATTGCTATCGCCCATAAACCACCGTTAGGTTTAGAGCCACTTAACCTTAGCTCACCACCAATTTCAACCATATAGTTGGTATAACCATTTTCCTCTAATAATTCAGCAACTTTATCAACACCAAAACCTTTTGCGATTGCTGATAAACTCAATTCTAATTCTTGTACTGATTTCGTTAAGCCCGCACCTGATAGTGCTAACTTATCAACGCCCATTTTGTCTTTTATTTTTTGTAGCTGTTCGTCTGTAGGTACTTTTGTTGGTTGTTTATCTGGACCAAAGCCCCATAAGTCAATTAATGGCCCCATAGTCACATCTAAAGTTTTTGTGCTATTACCTAATCGAATCGACTCAGCCATAACAGTTCTGAAATCTGCTGATAAAGGGAAAGCTTTATTTGCTTCTAGACGATTAAACTGACTTATTTCTGAATCTTCAATATAAGTCGACATAGATTGATTAATATCAGCTAATAAATCTTTTACATCTGAAAATAAATTTAATGAGCGCACTTCTGATTCTGGTACAAATACTTTTACCGTAAATGTTGTGCCCATCGTTTTACCTTGCAACAACACTTCTTGATACTTTGTATCTTTATTATTTGGCTCACAGCCTAAAATTAAAAAGAGTGAAAAAACCAAGAAAAAACTAAAAATCCATTTTTTATTGAATATTTGTTTATTAAAGATGTCAGAGTTCATCAATATTTCCGTTTTAAATTTTGATTAAGTTCTATTTTAGCGGACATAAATTAATTATTTTGTATTAATTTATTGGGAAATCACTTCATTTTTCACATAAAAAAAGCTTGTTACCAGTATAAACCAGTAACAAGCTTTTTTATAGCTTCAAACTATAAGCTTCTAATTAATAGTCGCTTTAGTTTAGTGTTTTACTTAACCACCAAAGTCATCAAGTAAGATATTTTCATCTTCAACACCAAGCTCTTTAAGCATGCTGATAACAGCCGCATTCATCATTGGAGGACCACACATGTAGAACTCACAATCTTCTGGTGCTTCATGTTCATTTAGGTAGTTTTCTAAAAGAACGTTATGAATGAAACCAGTGTAACCAGTCCAGTTGTCCTCTGGTTGAGGATCTGAAAGAGCACAATGCCACTTAAAGTTAGGGTTTTCAGCAGCTAGTCCGTCAAAATCTTCTACATAGAACATTTCACGAACAGAACGAGCACCATACCAGAAGCTCATCTTACGTTTAGATTGTAAACGTTTAAGCTGATCAAATATGTGAGAACGCATTGGAGCCATACCAGCACCACCACCAACAAAAATCATCTCATTTTCAGTCTCTTTAGCGAAGAATTCACCGAAAGGACCTGAAATTGTCACTTTATCACCCGCTTTAAGGTTAAAAATGAAAGAAGACATTTTGCCACATGGTAGAGATAAATCTCTTGGTGGAGGCGACGCAATACGTACATTAAGCATAATAATACCCGCTTCGTCTGGGTAGTTAGCCATTGAATATGCACGAATTGTTTCTTCGTCTACTTTAGATTCTAAGTTAAAGAAACCAAAGTGTTCCCAGTCACCACGATATTCAGCTGGAATATCAAAGTCAGCATATTTCACATGATGCGCAGGCGCTTCAATTTGAATATAACCACCGGCACGGAAAGGAACTGACTCACCATCTGGAATCGCAAGCTTAAGCTCTTTGATGAAAGTAGCTTGGTTATCATTAGAGATAACTTCACATTCCCATCTTTTAACGCCAAAGATCTCTTCTTCAAGTTCGATTTCCATGTCACGTTTAACATTAACCTGACATGCTAAACGACAACCTTCTCTCGCTTCACCTTTAGTAATATGATCAAGTTCAGTTGGTAAAATATCACCACCACCTGACTTAATATTTACACGACACTGACCACATGAGCCACCGCCACCACAAGCAGAAGATACAAATATACCTGAATCGGCTAATGCACCTAATAATTTACTACCTGCAGTTGTTGTAATTGCTTTATCAGCATCTTCATTGATACCGATTGTGATATCACCACTAGGAACTAATTTTGCTTTTGCCATTAATATAACTAAAACAAGTAGTACCACGATAGCGGTGAACATACCTACGCCTAGAAGAATAATCTCCATTTATCTATCGCCCCTTAAAGTGAAATACCTGAGAATGACATAAAGCCAAGACCCATAAGACCAACGGTAATGAAAGTAATACCTAAACCACGAAGACCATGTGGAATATCAGAATACTTCATCTTTTCACGAATGCCCGCTAAAGTAGCAATCGCAAGCGCCCAACCTACACCAGCACCAATACCGTATACTACAGACTCACCAAAGTTGTAGTTACGTTCAACCATGAATGCTACTGCACCAAAGATTGCACAGTTAACTGTGATAAGTGGTAAAAAGATACCTAGTGCGTTATATAACGCAGGGAAGAAGTTATCTAAAGCCATTTCAACAATTTGTACTAAAGCAGCGATAACACCGATAAATGTTAAGTAACGTAAGAAGCTTAAATCAGCTTCAGGGTAACCTAACCACTCTAATGAGCCTGGTGCTAAAACAGCATGGTAAACTAAGTTATTTACCGGTACAGCGATACCTAATACAAAGATTACCGCTACACCAAGACCAATTGCAGTAGTTACTTTTTTAGACACAGCTAAGAAAGTACACATACCTAAGAAGAATGATAATGCTAAGTTTTCAATGAAAACCGCTTTTACAAATAAACTAATATAATGTTCCATTATTATCCCCTTAAGCCTTTTCTACTTGGTCTTTCTTATAAGTACGTAGTACCCATATGAATAAACCAATAATGAAGAAAGAACTTGGTGGTAAGATCAGTAGACCCATAGGATGGTACCAACCACCGTCTGCAACTAATGGAATAATTGAAACATCAAATAATGTTCCTTTACCGAATAGTTCACGAATAAAGCCAACAGTTAATAATACTACGCCGTAACCTAAACCATTACCGATACCATCAACAAATGACATCAAAGGACCAGTTTTCATTGCGTATGCTTCAGCACGACCCATTACAATACAGTTAGTAATGATTAGACCAACAAATACTGATAGCTCTTTTGCAGTTGCATAAGAGTAAGCTTGTAATACTTGGTCAACAATGATTACCACAGATGCGATAATTGTCATTTGTACAATGATACGTACGCTTGAAGGTATCATGTTACGTAGCATTGAGATGAACATGCTTGAAAATGCAGTTACAACCATTACAGCCATAGTCATGATCAAAGCATTTTTAAGGCTTGAAGTTACCGCTAATGCAGAACAAACACCTAGCACTTGTAGTGCAATTGGGTTGTTAGCAAATACAGGGCCAAGTAGCGCCTGTTTGATTTCTTTAGAATCAGCCATTAGTTCAACGCTCCTTTACGAACTTCTGCAAGGAAAGGACCAAAGCCGTTTTCACCTGTCCAGAATTTAAACGTATTATCAACACCAATTGAAGTTAAAGTTGCACCTGAAAGGCCATCTAACTTATTAACGTCGTTACCCGTATAACCTTTAAGTACATCAACAGGAAGCTGTTTACCAGCCCAAGTTGCAACCCATTTAGGGTTTTGAATCTCGCCGCCTAAGCCTGGAGTTTCATTGTGCTTATAAAAGTTAATGTTTTTAACAGTAGTTGTATCAACGTCTAACGCAATAAAACCAAACATTACACCCCATAAACCATAACCTTGTACAGGTAAAATGATCGTGTTTATTTTGCCACTTTCTTTAACAAAATATACAGGTGACTCTTTAGTCATACGTTGAATACCAGCAACATCTGTTTGCTTATCAAGTTTGAAACTGATTTTTTGATCAAATTTACTTTTCTCGAAATCAAAGCTATTTGGATCAGTATCAACAAACTTACCAGTTTTCATATTAACTACTTTAGCTTCTACATTTTCGCCAAAGACAGCTGAAATATCAGCGCCTTCTTTAACTTCAATGCCAGCAGCAGCTAAGATATTTGTTTGAACATCTATCGCTTTATTTATATCTTGTAATGGACGAAGTTGAACTGCAGCAGTAGATACTAAAACAGCACACACTAAACATAACCCAACTACAACACCAAGCGTTTTACCGATTGTTTCTTTATTACTAGACATTGCGCGCTAACCTCCGTTTGATATTCGACTGTACAACGAAGTGATCGAATAACGGTGCAAACAAGTTAGCGAATAAGATAGCTAACATCATACCTTCTGGGTATGCAGGGTTTACAACACGGATCATCACAACCATAAAACCAATTAAAGCACCGTAGTACCATTTACCTGTATCAGTAAATGATGCAGATACTGGGTCTGTTGCCATGAAGAACATACCAAAAGCAAAGCCACCTAGTACTAAATGCCAATGCCAAGGCATAGCAAACATTTGATTCGTTTCAGAACCCACTGCATTTAATAGTAAAGATGTTGCGATCATGCCGATCATTACACCAGCAACAATGCGCCATGATGCAATACGAACATACATTAAGAATAAACCACCAATCGCAAGCGCTAGCGTAGAAGTTTCACCAACTGAACCAGCTACAAAGCCGTAGAACGACTCGAACCATAAATCCATGTTAGAGAAATCAATTGAACCCATAACACCTTGAGCAAGCATAGTTGCGCCAGAGAAGTTATCTACTGCAGTCCAAACTGTATCGCCTGAAATTGCTGCTGGGTATGCAAAGAATAAGAATGCACGGCCCGCTAATGCAGGGTTTAAGAAGTTACGACCTGTACCACCAAATACTTCTTTAGCGATTACAACACCAAAAGTAATACCTAGTGCAACTTGCCATAATGGGATAGTTGCAGGAAGAATAAGCGCAAACAATACAGAAGTAACAAAGAAACCTTCATTTACTTCATGTTTACGGATACCCGCAAAAATCACTTCCCAAAAACCACCTACCGCAAAAATAGTTGCGTAGATAGGTAAGAAGAAACACGCACCGTAGAACATTTTGGCGCCCCAAGCAGAGGATGAGGTTAACTCACCACCTAACATTTGGAACAGACCAACCTGCCAGCTATCAGCTAAAACAGCGCCGCCAGCAAGTGCGTCAGCAGCTTGATGACCAATGTTAAACATACCAAAAAACATAGCTGGGAATGTTGCCATCCATACTAGAATCATAATACGTTTTAGATCGATATTATCACGTACGTGAGAACCGTTTTTAGTTACGAAACCCGGCGTGTAGAAAATAGTTGCAGCTGCTTCATACAGTACAAAAAATTTCTCGTATTTTCCGCCCGGCTCGAAATTAGGTTCAATCTTTTCTAAATAATTCTTTAAGCTCATTATTAGCCTTCCTTCTCGATTGTATTCAGGCAATCACGAAGAATTACGCCATATTCGTATTTACCTGGGCAAACGAAAGTACATAACGCTAAATCTTCTTCATCTAATTCAAGTGCACCTAAAGAAACTGCACTATCAAGATCACGTACAATTAAATCACGTAATAAATGAGTCGGAAGGATATCTAACGGCATTACTCGCTCATAGTTACCAATTGGCACCATTGAACGCTCAGAACCACCAGTAGACGTAGTCATATTAAACAGACGCTTAGGTGATAAATGAGATAAGAAAGTGCGTGTTACAGAGAATTTCTTAGAACCAGGAGCGATCCAACCGAATAATTCTTTTTCACGACCTTCAGCTAATACTGAAACTTGATTATGGTAACGACCAAGATACGCGTGAACGCCATTTGCCGTAGAACCAGATAATACTGAACCAGAAATAACACGGTTTTCGCCGTCTTCTAATTCACCACTAATTAAATCATCAAGGTTAGCACCTAGTTGTGTTTTAACTAAACGTGGGTTCTTAACTGCAGGACCTGCAACTGAGATAACACGGTCAGTGAAAATTTCACCAGTAAGGAAAAGTTTACCAAAAGCAATTACATCTTGGTAACCTAAGTGCCATACTTGTTTGCTTGCAGATGCAGCATCTAAGTGATGGATATGAGTGCCAACTAAACCTGCTGGGTGAACACCTGCAAACTCTTGCACTTCAACAGAAGCAATAGAAGAGTTTGGAATAGACGTTCCAGCTAGTTTACAGACAAAAACCTTACCATCAGTCAAACGAGAAACCACAGATAGTCCAGCTTCAAAAGCTTCACTATTTTCACCGATCACAACAACTGGATCAGCGGCTAATGGATTAGTATCCATAGCGGTTACAAAGATTGAATTTGGCTTAGTATCCAAAGCTGGCACTTTGCTGAATGGTCTAGTGCGCATTGCTGTCCACTGTCCCGATTCAACCAGTACGTTTTGAACTTTTTCACGATCTAGAGTCGCAAGCGAATCTAAAGTGAAAGAGTCAAAAGTGATTTGCTCATTGCCATCGACTTCGATAACAACTGATTGCAAAACACGCTTTGCACCACGGTTAATCTCTTTAACAACACCCGAAGCTGTTGCTGTGAATTTTACGCCAGGAGTCTTTTTATCTGAAAAAAGAACTTGGCCTTTTTTGACTTGGTCACCCAATCGAACTTGCATGGACGGACGCATTCCAATAAATTCCTCACCAAGCACTGCAACTCGTTTAACGGCAGAACCGTCATGAATTACCTGCTGTGGTGCACCTTCTATTGGAAGATCCAGACCTTTTTTTATATTGATCATAGACACTTGCATTACATTAAAGGAAAGAAACTGTTCATCTAACCGGCCACGTAATCTAACTTAAAAAAGCAACCCAACTTTTTATAAGCTCCCGTAAAGGTGCCCCATTTGAATATAAAAATTCAAACAAGAAAAGACTACACAGCGAAACTAAAATAATTTGCGGGATTTTAGCATTAAAACCCTAGTCTTTGCGAGGGCATTATTGAAATTAATGCTTACAAATTAACTAATTTAAGTTTAAATCAAATCTGGTTATTTTATCACCAACTATAAAGCATAGACTAAAGTCTAAAAATCGTGCAAATACTCACTTTAATGAAAGTAATTCTCAAAAAGAAAGCCAATTGTATAAATAACAACCTAAGTTTGATTTTATTAAAAATAACGACTTATTTTTGAATTTTCGATGATTTTAGATCAAAGCTAATTTTTAGCTGAGTTAATACCTAAATTAAAAATAGATATAAAAAAACCGCTTCCTTAATATAAGGTAAGCGGTTTTTAAATTTATAATTACTATCAATTAGTAATTATAATGTGATGCGTATTTTTATACCATTTGCTCAATAACAGCAACAGGATTAACATCGACATCGTAATCTATAGCGTCAATACCAAAGCCAAATAAACGTAAGAATTCATTATGGTAACCAATGTAATCTGTTAGCTCATCAATTGTATCTGTATCTACTGTATCCCATACTTTTTGCACGCGTTGCTGCACGTCATCTTCCAACTCTTTATAGTTTTGGAATAAATGACCATCAGCATCAAAACGTGGTGTAGCACCAAATAAACTTTCTCTGAATAAGCTATCAATTTGTTCGATAGTGCCTTCATAAGTGCCATCAGATTTCATTACTTTAAATAAAGCAGAAATATATAGTGGCATAATTGGAATTGCAGAACTTGCTTGTGTTACGACTGCATTAAGTGAAGAAACATAAGCTTCACCTTTTTTGTCTGCAGTTAATGCTTTAATTGCACCCGCAGCACGATCTAAATCTTCTTTTGCTTTACCAATCGTAGCATGGCCATAGATAGGCCAAGTTAATTCTTTACCTATATATGTATATGCAGTCGTTTTGAAGTTATCAGCTAATACATCAGCTTCATTTAAAGCTTCTAACCATAATTCCCAATCTTCACCGCCCATAACTTTTACAGTATTGGCAATTTCATCTTCATTGGCTGCTTCAACAGTGATTGAGTCAATTGTACGTTTTGAAGTATTAAGGTTTTTTGTTGTAACTTCTTGACCAATTGGCTTTAAAGTAGATGTATGCACTTCACCAGTTTTTGGATCAGTACGACGTGGAGATGCTAAAGAATAAATAACTAAATCAATTTTGCCCATTTCAGCTTTAATTGTTTCAATTGTTTTTGCTTTAATTTCATCAGAAAATGCGTCGCCATTTATGCTTTTAGCCCAAACGCCCGCTTCTTTTGCTTCATCATGGAATGCAGCTGAGTTATACCAACCAGCAGAACCGGTACGCTTCTCTGTGCCCTCTTTTTCAAAGAATATACCTAATGTATTTGCACCTGAACCAAAAGTAGCAGTTATACGAGAAGCCAAACCATAGCCAGTTGACGCACCTATCACTAAAACATTTTTAGGACCATTTGCAACTGGACCATTTGATTTTACATATTCTATTTGTTCTTTAACATGTTCTGCACAACCAGCTGGGTGTGCGTTAGTGCAGATGAATCCACGGATTTTAGGCTTAATGACCATATTATTATTCCATACTTATTAAATTGTTCAGTAAATTACGTGCTAGTTTAACGCTTAAATGCGTTAAACAGGTCGGATGTGTCTAGTTTATTTAAATCATCTTACCAGTTTGCTGCCAACAAACCATAATCGTATTGATCCGTCCACTCATCTCCCATTAGATAATGGTCTTTAAAAAAAGCTTCTCTGGCAAAGCCTAACTTTTCCATTATTTTATATGACGCTATGTTCCTAGGATCACATTTCGCAACTATTTTAAAAAAGCCAATGTCAGTGAAAAGGTATTCTATTAATAATCTAGCTGCTTCTGTACATATACCTTTACCAGCAATATGCTCACTTAAACGATAACCAATTTCAGCTCTTTGGTTGTACCAGTCTTCAACTTTAAAAACAATTTCACCCACAACCTCATCACTGCCAGCCATACATATCACTAAGCCATTCCAAAGGTCATGTTCTAATTTCCAAGGTTTACTAAGCCCTTCTACAATTTTAAGTGTATGTTCATCATTTTCAGGAGGGCGAATATATTTACAATTTTCAATATCTTGTCGATAATATTTTATATTTTCAAAATCTGTTAACTTCGCTGGACGTAAATGTATTCTATTTGATGTTAATAATGGCGGAGATAATTGGGCATTTTCTGCATAATTCATATCAATTCCTTTGAGTTCAGCTAAATAAAAAGCCATACAGAAGTGTGAACTCTATATGGCTTTCTTTAATCAACAACAAACTATCTGTTTAAATAATATTCTTTTTCAGAAATATCATGATAAGACTTAGCTTGCGTATAAAAAGCTTGATAAGACTGCCATATTTCTTTCATTTTAGGATCAGCAGCAACCTGCTCTTGCATCACTTC
>Ga0209292_1007610_pt1 | contig 10239 bp, 10 predicted proteins | sample GOMGulsemesocosm_2_FD_184634 | JGI IMG/M metagenome (GOLD analysis project Ga0209292, IMG submission 184634) | Methane-oxidizing microbial communities from mesocosms in the Gulf of Mexico - GOM9C Gulf of Mexico (SPAdes) (version 2) | ecosystem: Environmental > Aquatic > Marine > Cold seeps...
AGCTCCACCTTCAAAGGTTCTCGCTGTTGGTATATTTCTGCCTAATGTCCTATCGCATAAGCCAATTAAGGGATTATCAAGGTACTTCTCTGGCACGCGGTCTTCATACACCAAAAACGCTTGAGCTATATCGCTGTGCATAAATCGCTCATGATAATATTGAAAGACCTGTTTTAAATAGACTTCATCGTAATTAACGTCATTAAGCAGAGACAGATAATCAATGAGGTTAGTGCTATTCATGACGACCTCCTTGATTAAGCCCTAGGAGTTTACGAATAGACTCTGCCTCATTATTGTCACCACCTAAGTTTATTTTGTGGGTGTTGTAGATTAAGCGATCAAGCACAGATTCCCCCATACTCTTATCGCTTAATGTCTTGTACCACGTTTCAACTGGGTATTGTGACGTGATAATGGTCGAGCCAGCATTTTCACGTATCTCAAACAGTTCAAGCAAGCAGTGACACACTTCACGGGGCATTAGAGCATTTCCCCAGTCATCAATGATAAGCAATGGGGCACGATTAATTTTTGCAGTGCACTTTTCCAGCTCACATTCATTATGCGCTGCAACTAGTTCTAAAGATAATTTTGATAAACGATAGAACTTTACAGGGATGTGGCGGCTAATTGCCTCTTGAGCTAAAACACACGCTATCGTCGTTTTTCCCGTGCCTGTCGGCCCTGTAATTGAGACGTTCTGATGCTCACTAATCCAGTCACAATTTGCCAAGCGAGTGAGCTTGTGCTTTTTCAAGTTGGGGTAAAGTTTATAATCAATATCTTGAAGAAAGAAATTTGGGTAACGCAACTTAGCTTGAGTCGTTAACGTCTTGATTCTGCGTTGAGAGTTTGTTTCAAGCTGCGCATCCAAAAGCTCAGCAAAACGTTCATTAAACCCCATCTCTTCATATTCAGGATGCTCATTTTGCAACTTAAAAGCGGTTTCTACCCCCTTAAGCTTGAGCTTTTCACACTTATCTAGAATAGTTTGATTATTCATCGTCAGCCTCCTTGTAGTATGCCGCGCCACGAATGTTTTCATGGGTGTTAGCTTCAACAGCAGGCTCACGAACAAACTGATAGGCTTTCGCCCGTAAAATCAAATCAATATCCGTGGGATAGATATCACCGTGGTCTAGTGCGTAACGAGCGGCCAAACTAAAATTCTCATTACCATGCCGTTTACACAGCATTTGAAGCTGGTGACACCGCTTGCCTACGGCTCTTGATTGATGGTTTCTAGTAAGTTGATACTGGGCTTCAATTAACGCTACAACATCTAAAGATACTTCCTCAGCCCAAGCTATATAGGTATCTTTTGATTTTCGTTCTTGAGCGACATGATTAGGTGGCATATGCTCTTCAAGTCGCGTAAAGCCTGCTTGTTCATCGACCAGCTTATGCTCTGCGACTTTCTTGCCATTATAAAAAGCCAGAAACAAGTGTTCGGTAATGCGCACCGTAATTTCTTTAGCAACAAGGATATAAGGAACAGAATATTCGTGCCCCTGATAAGGTATCAAGTAGGTAGATGGCACCTTCATATGCTTGTGCACTAAGAACGGCATAAAAGGGTTCTGTACTTGAGGCAGCAGTTTAACTTTTTCAAACTCAACAAATTTTTGCTCACGAGTCGTATTTTCTTTTTGTAAAGGCAATTGATTCAGGCGGTCACACTCTTCTCGTATATAGCAATTCGTTTCTTCAACTGAAAATAAATCAATATCCGAATTGGCAACGACAATAACTTCATTAGTGATGTATTTAACCGCAGACTCTGCAATCCCGTTGTCTGATGGAGTGCTTACTCGCGAAGTATCGCAGATACACCCATGATGAATTGCAAATGCAGCCATGTTGTTATTCAAGACAGCAAGTTCACCAGGCGTAATGACCATTGCTTTGGCGTTATCGAATTGAATAACCATAGGCACACCGCCAAAGTATTCAATCATCTTTTCAAGGGCCAAAGTCCAGCTCGTCGCTGTCATGTCTTTTGTTACATAAGCAAAGAGTTTCTTTGAAAAACCTAGACAAGCGACAAAAACAAAATACCGATAAAGCTTCCCATTAATGGTGATGCTAAGCCGAGACCCTGCATAATCAACACAAACAAGTTCACCTGGTAAATAATTTTGCTTCATGATCGCATGGTGATTTTCTAAGTAAGCATTTACAAGCTCATAAAAGATAGTCTTTTTGTAGGCTCTATCGCCATACTTTTCGGCATACTTATCGCGATACTCACTGTAATGTCTGGCGAGCGCTTTACGCTTCTTTCGACTCTTTTTAAGGTCTTTAGCAATGGCCTTATATTCAGGCTCAATCATTTTTGAACTACGGTGCTTAACGTGTGGATGTAATAGAAGTTTTAATTCTAGGTCAGTTAATTTTTCGACATCACACCAACCAACCTTAAACTCAACTAACTTAGCTCGTATTCGGCCTATAGTCTGATGACTGCATTGAGTCAGCCGCTCAATTAAGCGGTCTGAATATTGACTGAAAAGCAACAGCAACCTACAAACTTCACGACGTGTATCGACAGATATCATAATATCCTCCATCTTGTAAAAAATAGAGGCGAAATAGGTTAGGTCATTCACAGGGAATAACTTGACAAATAACTAGTCCAGAACCATATTGAATGTGTCGGGAACATTCGACAGACACTCAAAATCTCGGTTCGGGCTGCAACCCTGCCGAGATTGTTCTTTTACGCCTCAAAAAATACTAATCCATAAAACCTCTTTTCAATTTAAATCAGCCTACCTATTCGTGGTTCATACTTTCGGCATTGCTGACCTTTGAAGTTAACACATATGCATTTTTTATCTAGACTCGCTATTTCAATATTTCTGTCCTACATTTATCAACTTTAGTTGCTTTCTTTTCAATTGATTAGCATTCATTACACGCGATATATTTTTGACGAGTTACTAAATGGGCAGAAAAAAAATGCCGCTCGGTGAGCGATTAAAACACTATTGCTTTGTTCTGAATCTTTGCCGATTCTTGCAAATAAAACCGCGTGGATACCAATTACAAAAAGCCCTCGCTCAACTTCCAAAGGATTTGGGAAGTAAGGACGACAAAAGGAATGATAAGTGGGACAGGTATTTTTACTATCCGGATAACAAAACACTCAGTGCTGATACATTGACTCAAATAGAGGCGAAGTTTAAGCAGTGTCATAATATCTTGAACGAACCATTTTGGGAGATACTGTCAGCGCCAAACCAAGACGCAGCCTTTTATTACGATTTTTTACTCAAGACACCTGCTGCGATTAAAAAAATACTTTTTGATAGAAAACGGCCCTATGAATTAAAAACTAACTTATCGCCGCGTGATTTTCGTGTTGTTACAAAACAAAAAAATTTAACGGGGCTAGCGTCGCTACTTGCACTTATCAAACTTCATCAACTCGGTGCTATCTTCATTTCTCAAATATTAGCCCTCCTATTGGAGGTAATGCTGCTGTTAAAAATTTGCTCGACCACCAAGCCGATTGATGTAGTTGCAAAAGAGTGTTTCGAGTTAACCATCACCTTTATGCTTGGCGAAACTAAAGACACTGAAAAGATTTTGAATATAAATACCAAATTTCACTATTTAAGGCACTTAAGACAATTATCGAGAATTATCCGAACGCTCTGTTTATATGGCAGTAGTGAAAACGAAGCTGTATTGGCTTACTGGCTACTGAGGGCTAATCATGAAGAAGTCATTAGTGATTTTTCCCTTGTTGACAAAGGCGTAGCCTTAACAGAGAATGCGCATGGCATTTTGTGGGCTTTAAATCACGCAATGGCTGATGTAAATACAAGAGATAAATCCCATCTTCAGTTTATTTTCAATTTATTCACATCTGATCGGCAATTAGAGGATTAAAACTAACTCTGCTTTTAGGCTTACCTTTCTTTTGAATAAAGTGGTCTATTCTACCGGATAACTGGTCACTCACTTTTTCATTTGCTGGTCTAAATATAACGGACACCTGGTCTAAACAAGTGGAATATACACTTGTAGATTTCGCACTGTCAGGACTACGCGTCCGAAAAAAATAGACCGCCCGTCCGCACAAATGGAGCACCATAAACGTTTACAACATTAGTTGATGAATTGGTGAAATTGCTGACTTACGCAATAGTGCTTATTATCACTATAACGGCAGTATTTAGCCGTAATAGTGATAATAAGCACTATTACGGTATGCGAGGGCATATGAAAATTTAACTACTAACACAGAAAAGCCAGCTTGCGCTGGCTTTGGGAGTAAAATTATTAAAGCAGCTATATAATGAGGGTTGAATCTGTGCGGCTAAATTAATTTAGTGTAAAAATACTTTTTTGACTTATGTATATTAGTGACCTTTATAACCCTAAAATCAACAATGTGTCATTTGAGTAATATGCCGCATATGCGATACTAATCTGAATGGCCGTAACAGTGGCTAATGAAAACCAATAGAATATTTTTGACCAAATTGTCTGTGATTTAATTAGCTTATTTACATCTTCGCGTGAAATATGACTATGCAACTTCCCTGACCAACTTTTCAAAGCCTTTTCAGAAATTTTAAGATCCGCACTTGCGTTTAACCACCTAATCACAAAGCTGAAAATTAGAAAGATGCCTACAACTTTAAAGAGAAATTGGCCTTCAAGCGAATGTAATAACTGATTGTTAACAACAGCTTTCGATACAGTCCCTACTGTAAATATAAATCCTATTGTCAAAAGTGATTTAAGCAACTCTGAAGCGAGTGAGAGAGTTTTATCAGCAAATTTATCAGTAACAATTTGGATGTCAGAATATATTTCTTTCAACTCTTTGCGGTAGTCATCACTTCTTTTAGCTATTACAAATCTATAATTACTTTTTGCTTGCTCTAAAGCATATATTAACGCCTTAGATTTAAGCTCCATCAGATTTTCTGACACACACTCCAAGGAAAGGCGATCAATTACTAGTTGCAAAGGCACATCAGGATCATCCTTGCTATAACACCATTTAATACATTCAGCTAAGCCACTCAACATTGATGCATCAACATTTACGCCATCAGACAAAATATTAGCCTTTACATGTTTAACACCTTTAAGCTCGATCTTTTCATCTGAATAGTAATTCGTACACAAAGCGACTAAAAGCTGTTTAGCATAGGCAATTCTATATGGTGCAGCTTCAGCGCAATCTATGCTTCCCCATGTCAGTTCAAACTGCTGAGGATTAATAGCAATAGCATCTCCACTAACAACATGAACATGTTTCAATATAACCTCAGAAGAAGGCAGCTGACTTCCAGTTAACCAATCACCATTAGTCATATTACCTTCTAAAGGTATTACTGATAATTTCGGGCCACCAAAAGCTCGTTCTAAACCAAAAACATGAATACGTGTATTGTTCGAGCTATTTATAGCCCCTTCGTGAAGAGAGTTATTTAATCCCAAGCCATTGTTTTCATTTTTAAAGGCAGAAACTGATGTATATAACATTTCATCAACATCACCAGCACCAGAGTAAATCCCTTGGATGAAGTTTTTCTTATTTAATGTCAGTTCAAATTCAGCACAATGTTGGTGTAACAGGTATTGTTCAAGCTCCGATAATCCGACTGGTGCATCATCAATATTCAGAATAAAGCAATTACGCTGTTCATCGCTGTCTATAAGGTCAGCTAGTTGCTTTAGCGTACTTTCGATATCAGCAGAAAAATCCCCTTTAACATAAAAGCTATTTATGTTTTCGTTATGGGATTCAGCCTGTCCAGCAAGAGCTATCAGTTGTTGGCAAATTTCACTAACTGATATCATTTACGTTATCTGCAATGATGGTATAAACAGTTTGTCCATTAACATTTTTCCTTTCTATCCCTGCGTCTTGCATCTCGCCTTGCCACTCTAGAATAACATTCTTATTAGTTTTTACTTTTGTTCGTTTATCGGTATTTGGGATACTATTAGCTTTAGAAGTAAACTGTACTCCACTTAGCTCAACACTGTCCATATAATCGTTAAAACTTGCTGTTAGTCTATCCTTAGTAGCAACATCATTATGTTCGCATAATAAGTCACGAATTTCATCCATATTAATGTTTTGGTCATTGTGCGCACCAATATATTTAACCACACGAGCTTTAGCATCAGAAGGAGTTAGTTCTTCGTGTTGAGTAGCCCATTTCTTAGTATGGGAAATAGCTTTTCTAGTGATAGCGCTATTATCTTCAAGCAATGTGACGCTAAGAAAATTCCTATAGTGATCACCTATTGCTGTATCAGTATCATGGTTAGCTGTAGCCTTACCTCTTTCAACAGCAATAACATCCCAATTAAAAGAATCGCCTACATCAATAAGTGCACGTTTTTGAATAGCACCTTTTTCTTCAAGAAGAGAGTCGGTTATTTCCTGAAATGTCACCTGGGTGGGATCAGCTTCATTACGAACTTGCCGCAAAACTGGCTTATAATCTAGCTTAAGTATTGCAACAAAATTGCGAGGTTGCATATTCACTTCCATGCTAAAAGTGGTAACAACAACTATACCGTCCGCCATTCTTTTATCATGTTGAGCCTTAAAATTATGAGCAATTGACCGACTAGTTTCAATAAACAGGTCATTGTCATTTAAATTTTCAACTAAGCTTTGGCACTGTGTATTCAAAGGCGCGTTGTCAGCATCTACAAACTTATACTTTGTACCTCTTGATGATTCCACAATCATGTCTTGGAAGAATGTTTTTTGTTCTGCTGATAATGTTACCGCAGATAAGTAATCAACTTCTTCTTCTGTAGTAATCAAAATATGATAAATAAACTTATGGATTGTGATTGAATCTCTCATGCCTTGAGATATGGCTAATGCGCGAGGACTACTCATTATACTTCCTATGTATTTTTTAATATTTATGACCTTAATTGTAGGTCATTGAATTTAGACTAAGGGCTAAGCCTTTTTTACTTTTAAATAATTTCAGCTGCTCAAATTAACACACTAATAAGGTTAAATAAAATTTACATTTATTCAATAGAAGCAACTTTGATCTTAATTAAAAAAGCCCTTTGTGAAGTGAGCATACGTTGTCACTTGGCAAGGGGCTATGGATTCAATAAAAAACGAGTAAAAATTTTAACCGTATCCTCGATTGATTGCCTTTATTGCATTGGCATTTTTTCTATTTAATTTTTCAAAGTCTTTATTCTTTGTGAACTTAGGGCCAATCCAACCATCTTCATGTGTAAAAGCCATTGACCACGCTAGGTTTTTTGGGAACACATGGAAATCCTGAAGTTTTACATTATTCAGGGGTTTTTGCTCCACTATATAAACTTCTTTTTCGTCTTGACCAAAACAATCTTCCATAATTACATACCTTGGCGACTCATACTTTTCATATTCTTTAACTGCTTCTTCATTTTCTAAGTCACAATCAATGATGTCCCACATATAAGTTTTAAATCGACGTATACCTTTAAAGGAGTTTTTTTGAGGACAAAATGCGGAAAGCCAAGCATGCGCAATCCGAATTGCTTCGTCTCCCTGAACTATTTCATAGTTTGCAATTTCTAAATACTCTATTAATTTAGGTCGTTTCATAATTATGTATAATGCTTTATGTTGAAAAAATAATAACTGTTTACATCAAAAGCTACTAGTTATTTATTTATAAAAACTTGATATCTTTCCGGAGTAAAATAGATCTTAAATCGCTGTTTTATCAAAAATTTAAAAAAAAGCCTCAACATGAGGCTTTATATTTATTTATTTAGGAGAGGAATTATTTATTGAACTTTTAACTATTCCTCCAGCGCAAAAAAAGTAAAACCTTTTCCTCCTAACTTTTTCCACCACGATAAATCGTACATTTCTTCTACAAATAAAGTTGGTGGGTTTATAACGCTTTGATCATCATTCATAAGAGTTTGCAAATCGTCATCATTTTCCACTAACTTGATTGCAAGCTCTTTGGCTTCATCAATAGAAGAGGCTTTCACCTTTCTTGTTGTTACGAAGCTATACATCTTAGTTTCGTTTTCATAATCAAGTATGAAATTATCACCTTTAACCACTACTGAATACTTGTTTTTCATCTTATCTCTCTTAGGCAGCATCTTTTAATTCATCTGATTTAAATGGGCCATCGACACCTCTAGTTGGATCTAGAATCTCAGCGGCACCTTCTATTACCCCCATAGTCTCAGGCATATTATCTTGCGCCCATTCAATGCCATTTGCGATCCCTTCTAGACCATCAGCGATAGCGTTTAGCACGCCATCTACTCCCGCAGTTGATAGACTATAAAAAGTATGTCCCTGCACACCATTTGTCTGAACGTGAGCGCCACCTTTTATCGGATTTGCTCCTGCTGCTACATCATTCTTATTGATCACATGTCCTTTAGCGTGGTCTCCACCTTTCAAAATATTAGCTTTTGAGCCGTTATTTGCTGCACGTTCAATCGCCATTGCAGAACTTTTAGTTCCGTTTATCATTTTAATATTTTGACCATTTTGGCGTGCACGAACTGCTTGACTTGATGTTAGTGAACGAACATTTTGTGCCCCTGACTTTGTAAGTTTAATTAAATGAGCAACCTTACTGTTACCATCAGGATCTGTATACTTATACGGGTTGTTACTTACATAAGAATATCGATTAAATGTATCTACTTCTCCAGTAAAACCAACAGGATCATTCGAGTAAAAACGACCTATGACTGGATCATAGTATCGTGCCTGCATATACAGTAATCCGATCTACGATCCAAGGAGGTTGAGTCAACCCACTAAATTAATAAGGAGTTTTATACTGCTTAGCAAATAACCTATTGTTTTACTTTACGTTATCAATGCAATGACAGCAAGCCATTGAAGAAAATCAAAGCTTCAGATATTTCATTTGAATAAGCCACTGCTCTTTTGAGCTGATGGATGACTATTGTTATACACTCCGCTGAGAGTATTCTTGCAAACATGGGTATATATTTGTGTTGTACTAATGCTGGCATGACCTAGCATTTCCTGCACATAACGAAGGTCAGCGCCATTCTCTAACATTGTGGTGGCCGTTGCATGTCGAAACAAATAACATGAGCCTTGACGGTGAATACCAGCCAACTTCACATAGCCTGATGCCATATCAGAAAGCTTGTTAGGTTTATACTTTTTCCCATTATTAGCAAGAAACAGCGCATTGCTTGACGCTATGCATGTAAACATAGGCCGAACCTTACTGATATATAACGCTAGCCACTCACAAGCTCGCTTACTTATAGGTACTATGCGCTCCTTATCACCCTTACCATGATTTATTCGTAATAATTGAGCAGTAAAGTCAACATCCTCTAACTCTAAGTAAGTCAGCTCTGTTCGACGAATTCCTGATGCAAAGAATGTTTCCAATATAACGCGGTCACGCAATCCTTTCATTCCAAAGAGCAATGTCTGAGATAGTATGCGTTCTATTTCATCAACACTAAATAATGCTTTGGGTAATTGACGCCCTTTACTAGGTAGCTCCAAGTGCTCTAGTGGGTGTTTTGTTAATATCTCTTTGGTATATAAAGCTTTAACAAATGTTTTAACAAAAGTAAGTAGATTGCGCTTCTGGGCTTTAGATAATGGCTTATCATCTAAAGGTTTTCGATAGCTGTTAAGGTACTCCAAATAATCATCAGCTAAATCTAGGTTGATTTCATCTATGTATTTAATATCTTGCTTAAAGCACCACTTAACGAATTTTTTTAATCCCGAATACTTTCCTCTTATAGTATCTGGGCTTTGCCCTTTAGCTAAGCAAACTTTCAAGTAGTATTTTACACATCGCCAAATATGGCGTGACTTAGGCTTTTCCATAAATCAGCTCCTTAGCGATAAGCATGGCTTGCTTTTCATACGCATTAGGCTTGGGCTTTTTCCAGCGAACAATGACTTTATCCCAGTAACGGATTCGCTCTGCGATGCGATATCCAACAGCCGAGTTAATCTGACCATCACGATTAAAGTGTGGAAATACCACGCACCCTCGAAAGAGTTCATGCCCAGAAGGACGAATAATGCCACAGCGCTGTAAACTCCCACGAATAGCACCACCTTCAAAAGTTCTCGCTGTTGGTATATTTCTGCCTAATGTCCTATCGCATAAGCCAATTAAGGGATTATCAAGGTACTTCTCTGGCACGCGGTCTTCATACACCAAAAACGCTTGAGCTATATCGCTGTGCATA
>Ga0209292_1007611_pt1 | contig 10238 bp, 7 predicted proteins | sample GOMGulsemesocosm_2_FD_184634 | JGI IMG/M metagenome (GOLD analysis project Ga0209292, IMG submission 184634) | Methane-oxidizing microbial communities from mesocosms in the Gulf of Mexico - GOM9C Gulf of Mexico (SPAdes) (version 2) | ecosystem: Environmental > Aquatic > Marine > Cold seeps...
TGTTTCGCTTGATACTCATGCAAATTCATGGTGTTTTATCCATTTATCTGTAAATAATGACAATCGATTGCATTTCTAAGAAATACTGAAAGACTGCCCGTGAAAAGTATCCCGATTATAGTACAAATACTCTAGTGACGGTAGTCAAAAGGCATAATACTATAGTCGGGTACCAAATTTTTATAGCTGGTGTTTTTCTGTCTATTTTACTTAGCAATTAAGTTAGAAAATCAAACTTATACATCAAGTAATAGACGAGTTGGATCTTCTAACAATTCTTTAATTGTTACTAAGAAACCAACAGACTCTTTACCATCAATTAAACGATGATCGTAAGATAATGCTAAATACATCATAGGTAAAATTTCTACTTTACCATCAACTGCCATTGGGCGGTCTTGTATTTTATGCATACCTAAAATCGCTGCTTGAGGTAAGTTAAGAATAGGTGTCGATAATAATGAACCAAACACACCACCGTTAGTGATAGTGAAGTTACCGCCAGTCATATCAGCCATTGACAATTTACCGTCACGACCTTTAAGTGCAAGTTCACGAATACCGTTTTCAATTCCTGCCATGCTCAATTGATCTGAGTCACGCAATACTGGAGTAACTAGGCCACGTGGCGTTGATACTGCAATAGAGATATCGAAGAAGTTGTGATAAACAATGTCATCACCGTCAATTGAGGCATTTACTGCTGGGTAGCGTTTAAGTGCTTCAGTAACTGCTTTCACGTAAAAAGACATGAAACCTAGACGTGTATCATGCGTTTTTTCGAATAAATCTTTATATTGCTTACGAAGATCCATAATAGGCTTCATGTTAACTTCATTAAAAGTAGTTAACATAGCAGTAGAGTTCTTCGCTTCTAATAAACGTGTAGCGATTGTTTTACGTAGACGTGTCATAGGTACACGTTTTTGAGTACGCTCACCTAAATCTTGCGTAGGTGCAGCAACTGGCGCGGCAGCTTTTGGTGCAGCTTTTGGCTTGTTAGCAGCAGCTTCAACGTCTTCTTTAGAAATACGTCCGCCTTTGCCTGTACCAGTTACATCAGATGCAGTTAAGCCTTTCTCTGTCATTAAACGACGTACTGAAGGGCTAGCAAGGTCGTCTGAGCTAACAGCATCTTGAACTGGAGCAGCAGTTGCAGCAGCCGCTGTAGCACCAGCGTTTAATTCACCAATTTTTTGTGCGCCTAAAACGGTATCGCCTTCAACATGGATAATCTTACCAATTACACCATTGTCTTGCGCTACCACTTCAAGTACTACTTTATCAGTTTCGATATCAACTAAGTTTTGGTCAACTGAGACAGTATCGCCTTCAGCAACATGCCATGTTGCAACAGTTGCATCAGCAACTGATTCAGGTAATACAGGTACAACAATATCGATTACTTTAGCTGCAGTAGCTGCCGATGCAGGAGCACTTGCTGCTGCAACAGGAGCAGGTGCCGCAGCACCACCTTCTGAAAAAGTACCAATGACTTGATCGCCTAATACAGTAGCGCCGTCAGCTTGGCTGATATCCGTCATAACGCCATCACTAGTTGCTGGAACTTCTAAAACTACTTTATCGGTTTCAATATCAACAAGTACTTGATCACGTGTAAATTTTTCACCAACTTGTACATGCCAAGTTGCCACTGTTGCGTCAGCAACTGATTCAGGTAATACCGGAACTTTTATTTCGGTTGTCATTTTTTTATCCTTTCAAACTTTATTTACGCTTACTTTTCAGTAAGCGCAATTAAGAGTTAATCTAATTTTACTAACATGAGCGCTTGAGTGACTAAGCGCTTGTTGTGCTTTTCATGTTAGTCCAAAGTTAATGCTTGAGTGACAAGCGCTTGCTGTTCTTTAACATGAAGTGACATATAACCAACAGCTGGTGCTGCTGAAGCCTTACGGCCAGCATAGGTTAAATAAGTACCTTCAGGGATTGCAGCTCTAAAGTGATGCTGTGAACAGTACCAAGCACCTTGGTTTTGCGGCTCTTCCTGACACCAAACAAATTGCTTAACATGCTGGTATTCTTTCAATACGGCTTGTAGCTCTTGTTCAGGGAATGGATAAAGTTGTTCAATACGAACAATCGCAATGTTGTTTAATTCATTTTTACGACGTTGTTCAAGTAGCTCGTAATAAACCTTACCACTACAGAAAACAACACGTTCAACTGCGCTAGAATCTAACTCATCAATTTCGCCAATAACACTATGGAACGTACCTGTAGACATTTCTTCTAGTGAAGAAACTGCTAATGGGTGGCGTAATAATGATTTAGGCGACATAACGACAAGAGGACGACGCATAGGACGAACCACTTGACGACGCAGCATATTAAATACTTGCGCAGGCGTTGATGGTACACAGACTTGCATATTGTGATCAGCACAAAGTTGCAAGAAACGCTCTAAACGGGCTGAAGAATGCTCTGGTCCTTGACCTTCATAGCCATGTGGTAACAACATAGTTAAGCCACATAAACGGCCCCACTTTTGTTCACCTGAACTAATAAATTGATCAAATACTACCTGTGCACAGTTAGCAAAATCACCAAATTGCGCTTCCCATATAGTTAAACCAGCTGGCTCTGCCGTGGTATAACCATATTCAAAAGCTAATACAGAAACTTCAGATAATACTGAGTCATGTACATCAAATGGGCCTTGACCCTCTCTGATATTTTGCAATGGTAAATAGGTACTTGCATCTTCTTGGTTGTGCAAAACAGCATGACGATGGAAGAATGTACCACGACCAGCATCTTGGCCAGTAATACGTACTCTGTCACCACCATCTACAATGGATGCATAAGCTAAGTTTTCAGCCATGCCCCAATCAAGTAGTTTTTCACCTGTAGCCATTTTCATGCGATCATCGTAGATCTTTTTAACACGAGAATGCACCGGGTGTGATTCTGGGTACGTTGATATTTTAGTTGCTAATTCTTTTAGCTTCTCAAGAGAAATCTCTTTGTCGTAAGCATCGTCCCAGTCATGACCTAGGTACGGTGTCCAATCAACAGAATGCTCTGTCATTGGGCGCCATTGCTCAACCGTACACTGCCCTTCATCAAGCAATTTACGGTAATAAGCAGTTAAGTCGTCAACTTTAGCTTTAGTTAAACTGCCTTCAGCAGCTAGTTTATCAGCATATAATTGACGCGGTGTTGGGTGCTTTTTAACAACTTTGTACATAAGTGGCTGCGTGGCACTCGGCTCATCAGCTTCGTTATGACCATGACGTCGGTAACAAACCAAATCGATAACAACATCACGTTTAAATTCATTTCGGTAATCAAGAGCAATTTGAGTTGCTAAGATTACTGCTTCAGGATCATCACCATTTACATGGATGATAGGCGCCTGAACCATTTTGGCTATTTCAGTACAGTATTCACCTGAACGTGTATCTTCAGCAACTGACGTGGTAAAACCAACTTGGTTGTTAATAACAATACGTACCGTGCCGCCGACTTTAAAAGCGCGCGCTTGTGACATATTGAAGGTTTCTTGTACAACACCTTGTCCTGCAATAGCAGAATCACCATGAATGGTAATAGGTAGTACTAGATCACCTTGAGTACATTCACGTCTATCTAGACGAGCACGTACTGAGCCAATAACAACAGGGTTAACAATCTCAAGATGTGATGGGTTAAACGCAAGCGCTAAATGAACATTACCACCTGGAGTAACAAAATCAGACGAGTAACCTTGATGGTATTTAACATCACCAGAGCCGAGGGCTTCATCATGTTTACCAGCAAACTCATCAAATAACTTAGAAGGATTTTTACCCATAACGTTAACTAAAACGTTTAAGCGACCACGATGAGCCATACCCATAACCACTTCTTTAGTACCGGCAGTACCAGCACGAGTGATTAATTCTTTGAGCATAGGAACAAGTGAATCACCGCCTTCTAGAGAGAAGCGTTTCGCACCTGGGAATTTAGCGCCAAGGTATTTTTCTAAACCATCAGCGGCAATTAAGCCTTTGAATATTTCAGTCTTCTCTTCAACACTCAATTTAGCTTGTGACTGTACAGATTCAAGACGTTGTTGTATCCAACGCTTTTCATCGGTAGACGTCATATGCATATATTCAGCGCCAATAGAGCCGCAATACGTTGCTTTTAACGCTTTATGTAAGTCACCTAGCTTCATGGTGTCTTGGCCGCTAGCAAAAGAGCCAACGTTATAATCTTTATCAAAGTCGTTTTCTGATAAATCGTGATGAGAAAGTTGCAAGTCACGTACTTTGTCACGCTGCCATAAACCCAATGGATCTAAATTGGCATTTTGATGACCGCGAAATCTGAACGCGTTGATAAGTTGTAAAACTTTGACTTGCTTAGCATCACCACCACTAGAAACAACAACTTGTTTATTGGTTTGTTTTGCTAACGTTTTAAATTCGTCACGGATGGCGGAGTGGCGGTATTCAACCTCACTGCCTTCGACTTTCGGGAGTTGACTAAAGATTTCTTGCCATTCTGCAGATACAGAAGCGGAGTTATCTAAGTATGATTCGTACAATTCTTCAATATAAACGATGTTACCACCGTTTAAGTGGGAAGACTCTAGCCAAGCCTTCATTACACCTTCTGGCATTGCCTTGTTCCTTTGCTTGTGTGTAGCAAAAAAAATAACGTAATAGATGTCATCTTTACTTATTGCTCACGCTGTTTGCTCAAAGTTACTATTTATAGGATAAAATAACGACTTTTGCATCAAACTAGAACAAAGGGTCAAGATAAAACCATTACAATGTTTAAAATAATATAAAAATACAGAGTATTAACATGAACTTATTCAGTTGATGATAATACTCTGCTTATTCTGTCATAAATACTAAAAAAGTAAACTTAGACCAAAGCAGTAATTAGAACTATTTGGACTAAGTTCAAATTTATTAAACCGCGCGGTTTAATAACATAGATTTAATATGACCAATTGCTTTTGTTGGGTTTAATCCTTTTGGACAAACATCAACACAGTTCATTATACCGTGACAACGGAATACACTGTAAGCATCTTGTAAACCATCTAAACGTTCTTCAGTTGCAGTATCACGGCTATCGATTAAAAAGCGATAAGCGTGTAATAAACCTGCTGGACCGATGAATTTATCAGGATTCCACCAAAATGATGGACAAGACGTTGAACAACAAGCACATAAAATACATTCGTAAAGACCGTCTAATTTATCACGCTCTTCAATTGATTGTATATTTTCACGTGCCGCTGGCTGTGCATCATTGATTAGGTATGGCTTAATTTTTTCATACTGCTGATAAAATTGAGTCATATCAATAATTAAATCACGTACAACCGGTAAACCTGGTAATGGACGTAATACAATCGTTTTAGCTTTTAATTCTGATAATGGCGTAATACATGCTAAGCCATTTTTACCATTCATGTTTAAGCCATCAGAGCCACAAACACCTTCACGACATGAACGACGGAAAGATAAACTTGAGTCTTGCTCTTTTAATAAGATAAGTGCATCAAGAACCATTAAATCAGAGCCATCTGGCACTTCTAACTCATAGTCTTTCATGTAAGGCGCATTATCAACGTCTGGGTTATAACGGTAAATCGAAAATAACTGTTTCATTACTATGCTCCTTAGTATACACGTGCTTTCGGTGGGAAAGCTTCACGGTGAACGGGTTTCATGTTGACATCACGTTTAGTCATTTCTTCCGTTTCCGGCGTATAAACTGAGTGACATAACCAGTTTGCATCATCACGTTCTGTGAAATCTTGACGTGCATGAGCACCACGAGATTCAGTACGGAAGTTAGCAGCTTTAGCTGAACAAAAAGCAGTTTCCATTAAGTTATCAAGCTCTAAACATTCAATACGCTGAGTATTGAATTCTGAAGACTTGTCATCTAACTTAGCTTCTTTAAGGCGATCACGAATTTCAGTTAATTCTTTCATGCCTTGTGCCATTGCTTCACCTTCACGGAATACCGAGAAGTTCATTTGCATACACTGTTGTAAGTCTTTACGAATTTGTACTGGGTCTTCACCTTTAGTAGATGATTCCCAACGGTTAGTACGTGCAAGAGCAGCTTCTAAATCAGACTCTGATGCTTCAGTTCCGTTTTGTGTTTCGTTTAAGTAAGTCCCTAAGAAGTTACCTGCAGCACGACCAAACACTACTAAATCAAGTAATGAGTTACCACCTAAGCGGTTAGCACCATGTACTGATACACAAGCGATTTCGCCAACTGCAAATAGACCTTCAACAATTGTTTCTTTACCATCAGTGCCAATGTTAAGGGCTTGGCCGTTAACATTACAAGGTACACCACCCATTTGATAGTGACAGGTAGGAATAACAGGAATTGGCTCTTCTGCTGGATCAACGTGAGCAAATGTTTTAGATAAATCACAAACACCAGGTAAACGTTTGTATAACGTTTCACGACCAAGATGATCAAGTTTCAGCTTGATATGTGGACCCCAAGGACCATCACAACCACGACCTTCACGAATTTCAGTCATCATTGAACGAGCCACAACATCGCGACCCGCTAAATCTTTAGCGTTAGGTGCGTAACGTTCCATGAAGCGTTCGCCGTCTTTATTTAGCAGGTAACCACCTTCACCACGACAACCTTCTGTAACTAATACACCCGCACCAGCGATACCGGTTGGGTGGAATTGCCACATTTCCATGTCTTGCATTTGAATGCCAGCACGAAGTGACATACCAACACCATCACCAGTGTTGATATGAGCATTAGTTGTTGATGCGAAGATACGACCAGCACCACCAGTAGCAAGTACTGTTGCGCGGGCTTTAAAGTAAACAATTTCGCCAGTTTCGATACAAATAGCTGTTGTACCAACAACTGCACCGTCACTATTTTTAACTAAATCTAATGCATACCACTCAGAGTAAACATTGGTTTTGTTTTTAACGTTTTGTTGGTATAGGCAATGAAGTAAAGCATGACCAGTACGGTCAGCTGCAGCCGCTGTACGAGCAGCTTGTTCACCACCAAAATTTTTCGATTGACCACCGAATGGACGTTGGTAAATTTTACCTTCTTCGGTACGAGAAAAAGGTAAACCCATTTTCTCTAATTCAATGACAGATTCTGGACCTGTTTTACACATGTATTCGATTGCGTCTTGGTCTCCGATATAATCAGAGCCCTTAACCGTATCGTACATATGTTGTTCCCAATGATCTTCATGGGCATTACCTAAAGCTACGGTAATACCACCTTGAGCAGATACAGTATGAGAACGCGTTGGAAATACTTTAGAAATCAAGGCACATGACTTGCCTGATTCTGAAATTGCTAATGCGGCGCGCATACCTGCACCACCGGCGCCAATAACAATGGCGTCAAATTCACGAATTGGAACGCTCACTTATACACCCCACACAGTTAAAGAGCCAAACACTAAGTAGGCTAATAAAGTAACAGAAAAGAAGAATTGTAACGCACCACGTAAAAACGCTGGCTTTACGTAATCAGAAAGAACTTGCCATACACCAATTTTGGCGTGAACAAGCAATGCTAATAACGCCATTACGGTTGCTACTTTTACAGGCATACAAGCAAAAAATCCTTGCCATACATCATAAGTAACACTAGGTGTTACTACGAAGAACCCTGCAAGAAGTATTGTGTATAGCACAAGAATAATTGCACTTGCTCTTAAAAGAATAAAATCATGCACACCATTTCGGCCTGCTGATGCGACGACGTTTACCATAACCAAACTCCTATAACTGCTGATATTGCTAACCAAAGAATCATGATGACTTTGGCTGTTGCATTACCTGAGGCTAACTCTTCAAAATGACCTAAATCCATGAACAAGTGACGAACACCTGCTAACACATGAAAAGTGAGGGCAGATAAACAGCCAAACATAATGAACTTAAAGAAGATGCCATCAAGGTAACCTTGAATTTGTGCAAATCCTTCAGCAGAAGAAAGAGAGGTTGAAAGGGTAAACAATAAAATGCCAATAGCAAAAACCATAATAACACCAGATATACGGTGTAAAATAGAAGCATTAGCAGCGGGGTGCATTTTTATTGTAGTTAAATCTAGATTTACAGGACGTTGTTTTTTCACAATTGTTGCCTAAAGAGCTCGAAAGCCTTCAACTTTTATTATTGTTACTCATGAACTACCTTTACTTATCTTGACTTTAAACTTAATTGAATCTCAAAAATCAACATAACCAAAAGCAATTCCCGAAAGTGAACGGTAACTTCTTATACTTGCTTAATAAATAAGTATACCAATTCGAACGCAATTCTAACCAAGTTCACTAAGTGATTCTAGTCAGATTTTGTAAATAAGATTTAAAAAGCCTTAAGAGTAATTAAATCTACAAATTGTAAGTAAAAGCTACAGGACGCCGTGATTATATAGCCCATAAGAAGGAATTACAATTCTCGTTCGCGCTAAGTTATGCATAGGTTGTTTTTTTGAGCTAAAAAATGCGTTGTATTAAACTTTAGTATAATTACTCTTACATTTTAAATTCATTTCGGGGTAGAATGTCGCCAGTTTAAAAAACCCAAGAAAAGTCACAATAACTGACTATTTATTCACTAAGCTTAGTATGCGAATTAAGCAATAGCGTTGAAAGTCAGTAAATGTATATAAATTATAATTTGATAGGGGAAAAAACATTATGGCTGAATCAAAAGCCTCTCTGAGTATTGATGGCAAAGAAATTGGTGAGTTTCCGATTTTAAAAGGTACCGCTGGTACTGACGTAATTGATATTAGAACTTTAGGTAGCCATGGCTATTTTACCTATGACCCAGGCTTCTTAGCTACGGGCTCTTGTGAATCATCTATTACCTTCATTGATGGCGGAAAAGGTGTTTTACAACATCGCGGTTACGCTATTGATAGCCTAGCTAAACAGGCTGATTACCTTGAAGTTTGTTATATTTTATTGAATGGCGATGCGCCAACACAATCACAATATGATGAATTTAAATCAGTTATTACTAATCACACTATGGTACATGAGAAGTTAGTTCATTTCTTTCATGGTTTCTTACCTGATGCTCATCCAATGGCTATGTTATGTGGTGTTGTTGGTGCTATGTCATCTTTCTACCATAGTGACTTAGATATTACTGACGCAGAACAACGTAAGCGTAGTGCTCACAGACTAATTGCAAAGATGCCAACTATCTCTGCAATGGCCTATAAATATAGTGTTGGTCAACCATTTGTTTACCCGCGCAATGATCTTTCATACGCTGAAAACTTCCTTCACATGATGTTCTCAGTACCCGCTGAAGAATATGTGGTGAGCCCTACTGTAGCTAATGCTATGGATAGAATATTTACCTTACACGCAGATCATGAACAAAACGCTTCAACATCTACAGTACGTTTAGCTGGCTCTTCTGGTGCTAACCCTTATGCATGTATCGCTGCTGGCGTTGCATCTTTATGGGGTCCTGCACATGGTGGCGCTAACGAAGCATGTTTAACTATGCTTGAAGAGATTGGTAGCTTAGAAAGAGTTGATGAGTTTGTTGCTAAAGCGAAAGACAAGAATGACCCATTCCGCTTAATGGGCTTTGGTCATCGTGTTTATAAAAACTTCGATCCTCGTGCCACAGTAATGCGTGAAACGTGTCATGAAGTATTAGCAGAGCTTGGTATCAGCGATCCGTTACTTGATGTTGCTATGGCATTAGAAAAAGTAGCCCTTGAAGACCCATACTTTATCGAAAAGAAACTTTACCCGAATGTAGACTTCTACTCAGGTATCATTCTTAAAGCTATCGGTATTCCAACAAGCATGTTCACCGTTATTTTTGCGATGTCTAGAACCGTTGGTTGGATTGCTCATTGGGATGAGATGTTATCTCAACCAGGACAAAAAATCGGTCGTCCTCGTCAGAAATATACTGGCGAAATTAACCGTGACTTCGTTCCATTGAACAAAAGATAATAACTTTAAGTCATTTAAAGTTCAAAAGGCAGCTTTCGCTGCCTTTTTTGTGCCCAAAATTTGATGATTATCCCAACAAATGCATAACCTAAGTCTATACTTACCATTCACAAAAGAAATACAAAGGTGCACTAATTGATAGAGATATTTTGTATTTTTGGGGCAAATACAGCTATTTGGATACCACTCTCAATAGGTAGCAGTTATAATATCTACCTTAAACCTTCCCTTTTAAATAAACCAATAACTT
>Ga0209292_1007614_pt1 | contig 10233 bp, 9 predicted proteins | sample GOMGulsemesocosm_2_FD_184634 | JGI IMG/M metagenome (GOLD analysis project Ga0209292, IMG submission 184634) | Methane-oxidizing microbial communities from mesocosms in the Gulf of Mexico - GOM9C Gulf of Mexico (SPAdes) (version 2) | ecosystem: Environmental > Aquatic > Marine > Cold seeps...
TCAATTTTCACTTCTTCATGGTCTATTTGAGAAATCACACCTGTGCCGTGTTCTAATAGTGTTTTTTGCGCATTTAAGGTTAACATTGCTCGTTGATGGCTCAATTTGGCATTGATCACCGCCGCTTGTTGATCCAGTAAATCCGATTCCAGCGATACATGCTGAGCAAGAGTTTCCGCCTCCAGTGCTTCTAGCTCCCATGTGGTCTCTTCCAATTGCTGTACTAATTGCGAATTACTCAGTTCCAATAACAAGTCACCCGCCTTCACTTGTGCACCCGGCTTGATCAAAATCCGCTCAACCCGACCTTGAACTTCGGTGGCAATCCAGCGAATATCTTTTGGTACTAAAACGCCAATACCACGTACCGATACATTAAGCTCTCCTCGTTGCACTTGATCAATAAGTAGAGTGTTTTTATCAATGCGGTAAGAGCCGCCACTGCCGCTGAAGCTATAAGCGAGTAGTAATACACCGCAACTCACCACGCCTACAATACTCAAAACTTTGCTATTCAGTGTCTTTTTTTGTTTAGAGCGGACTATATCCATAAATAAACTCAATATTTGTTTAACTGTATTGCTGATAGAGCAATAGCTGTACCAACACATAAAACTCTTTATTTTACAATGTAGTAAATGTGTATCTGTTATGTGAATGGAGAGACAATCTCGATATCGAGACGAATATATTTTAATAAAATATCGATATCGAGACAAAAATTATAATGATACTAAGTGGAATAATTAGCATATGAGTTGTTTAATCGAAGATGTCTGAAAGTTAAAAACTGAATATCTACAAGCCTAGGATCCTAGTATGGGTAATAAACATCCATTAACCTAATGACCGTTGTGTGTCTGGGAGCTGTCGTTAATGAAGCAAGCGCTAGCTTCTGCAATGCGCACGGAGAAGACCTTCCAAAATACCTAGATAAATTTCGAAACTGTTTATTTCTAAAATGAAACTTTAAGGGCAGTAGTTGCCACAAAGCTGACATTAGCGCTAACTAGCAAAAGTGGAATTCAGATTAGTTTTTGTATCGATAAGGCCTTACTAAGTGGCAAAATTGCGAAGAAAAAAGCTAACCAACTGTTTAGCGACCATTTGAGTAACTTGTTATGTCTCTAGAGCATACAGACTTTGAATTATCGGTAGGATCTATAGTTTCCCACTCAAGTTTATTTATATAAGATGTTTGGTAGGCTGTTTTGTCATTTTTTAAGTCCGTTTCCAATTCTTTTATCACTTCATCCGTCATTGCTTCCATTGGATCTTCCAATACATGTGATTCTACATTTTGTAATGTATATACCATTTTTGAGGAGTTATATGTAAATATTCCATTTTCAATAAGTTTGATAGACCCAACAGGAATTTCGTTTTGATACAACATTTCTGCATACGAACTGTATGTATAAGTAAAATCAGTAGAATTATAGGTGTATTCCGTAACAATATTTACCGTTACTTCATCTTCAATGAAAGTTTCGTTGCAATTCCAATTACCATTAATCAATTCTAAATGAAGTGAATCATTGGCAAATGAATTGATAGAAAATATAGACAATAAAACTAGAGATATTCGCATAACCGTCCTTGGACATAACGCCCCACTAAGAGGCTTTTAATGGTTGGCTATAATGTGTAGCGAAGCGGAACTAGCCAACTGTTAAAAGTCCTGCTTGAGTGGCTTGTTAGCACTACTTTGCTTCCAAGTAACCAAATAACTCTCTACGCTGAGCTGATGAAAACATATAATAGCTAAACTCTATGTTTTTACTATCCGAGCTTTTCAATGAGATAAAGCGAGGGAATTTATTTATAACATTAAAACCGACAAAATTTGACCATTCTATTGTTATCTTGTCTCCATAACTTATATAAGTTATGCCTTGTTCATTTAATTCTAAGCCGTGCTCTATAACTTTGCTCTTACCTGAATTAAACACCAATAACCAAATAGAGAAAACCATTGTTAATGTTAGTAACACAGATAAACTATATAATATGTCTTTTGGGTAATTATCAGTAAAAATTGCGACGAGAAGACCTATAGCAATGTACCAAATAAATTGAGTGAACGTTGTATAAATCCTATTGAATATACCTTGACCACGACTCTGAATTATCAACATAAATACCAATACATCCTTGTAGTGCTAACAACTGATTAGACGGGCAAAAACCTGTTTTACTACAGGAAATTAACAGTATAAATTTTTATAATATAAATAAAAGTTACCTTTAAATTATCAGTATATCAAGCGTTTAATATTTTCCTTTAATGAGCTTTTGAAGAAAGCATGCATTTTCTCAGGCGAAAGTGTGCAAAAAAGCATTAGAAAATATATGGCAATTTATTTGTAGCTGATGTCTCTAATGCGGACATTAGCTGCTTCTTCAAAGTTAGGTTTCGGATTAGGCGTTGTTTCCATAATGCTCTACTCAACGGGCAATGGGAGCGTAACTGGTATTGCTCCGCTGAAGTAGCTTGTTATATGTTTTGCTATTTGGGCCGGAGCGTTTCAATAATTTGTGCATCCACCCAGTAGATATTTACCTCTTCGTTTCCGCGTTTAGTCCGCTTATCAAAGAAGAGAAATTGTCCATCGGGTGACAAACTTGGATTTTTTTCAGAATGAGCGGTATTTATCTTGTCGCCCATATTAATGGCAGGGCCCCATGAGCCATCAGCCGCGCGATAACTGATATAAATGTCAGATCTGCCCTGCCCATCTTCTCTGACGCTATCAAAGATAATAAAGCTTTCATCCGGCGCAATATAAGGGTGAGCATTGTATCTGCCGGTGCTAAACTGCGGGCCCAGTGACTTCGGCTGTTCATATTTACCGTTTATCAAACGTGAATAGCGAATAGGGGTATCGAATTTTGGGGTAAAGGTATCAAAATAATAAGTGCCGTTGGAAGACGCCGAAAGCCGCATAATATCGATATCTTCGAAAGGTGCACCATGGTTTGTTAGCTCCGACCAACCGTCGCTGGTGCGCTCAATATAATGATTGGCAAAATAGATGGTATTGCCATCGGGAGAGATTGATGGCTCGCTCGCACCCTGTTTGACAATTGACTTCTGCCATTGATTATTCTTATATTCAATGACATTCAAAGAATAAACTTCTTTTTCATCACGCCTGACGAAATAAAAAGTATTCATATCCGCCCCGAACATGCCCTCAATTTCAATAAATTCCTCCGTATTAACAATACCGGGTGCAAACATCTCAGGTGTTGAGCCGGGTGGAGTTTGACCGAGATAGGGACCATCTGGGATGGGAGTGTCATCTTGGCCATAACTATTGCTGCTCATCACTAGAACAGAAAACAGTAAAACAATTGCAGTGCTAACACACTTCATAATTTATTCCTTATTTTGAAATCAACGAATTATTTAACTTCCATATTGAAGTCGCTTTCTATTGATATAACGCTTAAATCTGATTGAACCAGAGGTCAGTTTAAACAAGTCGAACTTAAAACACCTGACGTCTTTATGAATTTTAACTGATTTTGTTCTGACGACGATAATCAACTTATTAGGTGCATATAACGCTTTTTATGGGGACGCCTCAGTAACATGACTCGAGTAATTTATTCGAAAATATAGGGTAAAATTATTTTGCTAATGTCTTTAATGTGCACTTTGTTGCCAGTTCAACCTTTCCTTTATTTTCCTACACATATTTCCCAACACTGATGTATGTAATGAACGTCATCCCCTAAACTCGTTTTTTTTACAAAGTTCACTTAATTGGGACTCAAATATTTTGTCGTTTCATTGTTAATAAGGCTAAAGGGAACAGTCAAACAAGTCGCTTTAAAGTATAGGATGGTGGTTAACTTAAACATTTAATCCTAAAATATAATAAATTGTATATAAATACTTATGGCAAATGAAAAATATCCTCTTATCCCTTTGCATCTTAATGTATTGCGTAAATAGTATTGCTTGTGAAACGACTCTAACCTTAGGATTGGGAGATGAGTGGAAACCGTATTATTTTGAGGAGAAAGGTCAGCCTACCGGAGCCGATATTAAATATATTAAAAACATATTGGCTGAGGCAAACATCTGTTTGGCTTATTTCAAAATCAAGGATAGTATGCGATCTCATGTTGAGCTTGAAAAAGGCAACATTGATTTCCTCGCTGGTGCAAGCTATACCACCGATAGAGATAAATTTGCTCAGTTTTCTAGTCCTTACAGGTCAGAAAATATAAGGATATTCTGGATAAAAAATAAATATCAACACCTTACTGATTCGACATTAAGTGATTTAATCGAAGCGGGTTTAACGGGAGTGAGCAACCGAGGAAGTTATTTAGGTAGCCATTATCTAGATATAATGAAACATACTTCATCTATTCATCTAGTTTCAACAATAGGGCAACGGATGATGATGTTAGATCATGGGCATGTCGATTTTGCTATTGAAGACGAGATGGCTGGTCTCAATTATTTGCGCCAACATTCTCTGAAAAATATTGTATTACATCCTTTTGTCGTGTTTCAAAATGAAGTATCTCTGATGTTTAGCCGTAAAACTGTTCCTAAACAAGTCGTAGATAAAATTAATTTAATAATAATAAAAAATAAAACTAAATATAATCAGCTACTGCCATTTTACATACCAGTTAAATTAGATCTTCAAAGAAATAAAGTGACGAAATATTGATTGTAGCCTTTACCTTGTTGGCTGATAACTAATTTATATCATAGCTCTTTTGTTTCTAGCCGATCGTTGGCTCTTGTCATTGCGGCTGATTTAACGGTCGTTTTAACAGCAAAAATAGTCCGCAAAGTGGTATTAGCTATCGTTTAAAATCTATGAACTATCGTCGGTAAATGAGACATTTTTGACCTTAGCTGATAATTTTTAATAATTAAAAGATTTTAGGAATGATTGCTATGGGCAGTCGCTGCCACAAAGCGGTCTAAATTTACAAGTAAAAATCCCCTGCTTTATATTCACTTTGATATGTTAGCGGACGTTCCCAAAGTATAAAAACATGAGTCTATTGATGATAACTTTTTGACAATAACCTGTTAATCTTGACTGGCAAAAATGCCACCAAAGCAGTCATATAGAATTTAAATCAAAGCGATAGCTATTCCGGCAATGCGGGCAGGATGAATGTTACTTAGCGAAGGACATTATCAGCGAAAGAATTTTATCAGTCATAATTTCTGGTTCTATTTCTTCTGGTGTAAATGACGCCCTGTGTAAAGTAATTGCTGGTGTAAGATCTACCAATAAATCAAGCTGTGGATGATCATCTCCTACGATACGTGCAATAGCACTTCTAAAGTGCTCTAAACTATAGCCAGCCTTCACAGCCTCCTCAATGCCTTTATCAGCTCGCATTGCTGATATAAGCCCGGGGACAAGATCAGGTTTTTCAAATGCAGAGTTACACTTACCCTTAATAAGCGCTTTTAAGTCAGCGGCAGGATCATCAGTACACTCAACACTAGCAGTCGGCATAATCCTAATAGCCTCAGCAATTAGCGTTTCCTTTTTCGGCCAGCGTCTATATATAGCACCAGTGCCTGAGCCAGCCCGATCAGCTACATCTTGTATTCTAAATTTGTCAAAACCTACCTCGAGTAACAAACCTATGGCTGCTTGAAGGATCGAGTCCGTACGGCTTTCATCACGTTTTCGTCCTCTGATTTTAATTGGACGTTTATATTTGTCTTCTTTCATAGCCGCAACCATAACAGAAATCTTTTGTTGATAAAACCATAAGTGGCAATTGCTAATTCCGGAAATAACCATTACCGGAAATATTGATTTCCGGAAAAAACTATTCCATAATGCACTTCTTAACTAAATGAATAAGAAACTGCTTAGGTTGTAAATATTTAAAACTATAAACAATTTAATTATTTGAAAAGATTTTGAGGCTGCATATGAATTACCCTGACGTTCTACCCCACGACTCACCCAAAAAAATTGCAGAAAACTTATATGTTGTTCATGGCTGCGTGAAACCTAATGCGGTCGTGCGGTTTACTCGTAACATGACAATTGTACGAGATAATGGCCAGTTGACTCTTATTAATCCTGTCCGTATGGATGAAACAGGCCTTGTGGCTTTGGAAAAGCTTGGAAAGATCGCTCATGTGCTTCGTCTTGGTCCAGGGCACGGCATGGATGATCCGTTTTATGTAGATCGCTACAATGCTGACTTCTGGTCTTTCAAGGGTGGAACCACATACACTACCCCCGTCATTAAATATGCACTGTCTGGTGGTGGAACACTGCCTTTTTCTAATGCTAAACTCTTTGCTTTTAATCATTTAAACGAGCCAGAAGGCGTAATATTACTAGAGCGTTCAATAGGTATACTTTTAACTTGTGACGCAATTCAAAGCTATGCCGAATTCCCACATATGCCTCACACTAATTGGTTGTCTCGGTGCATATTACCTCTAATAGGTTTCAGCAAAGAAACGCTTATCAGTAAAATGTGGATGAAACTGGCGGTTGTAGATCGAGGTAAAACAAGAGCTGAATTTGAAAGTTTGTTGAACCTTAACTTTGATCAGCTAATAAGCGCCCACGGTACTTTCGTTCCCAAAAATGCGCATGCTAGAGTAGAAAAAGCATTTATAAAAATGTTCGGATAAAAAGCAATTTTAAACTAATTGCGGAAGTTTGATTTTAATTGTGAATAAAATAACTAAAGCTATTTTATCTGTAAACTAGATAATGATAGGTCATCTATTACAGAGAAATTAGCAAAACTACATAAGAGAAAGGTGAAGACAAATGGAAAACAAAAGTAAACCAGAACGAGAGATAGGCTTTAGAATAGCAAATGTGCTAATGCGATTTCTACCTTTACTTGCATTGTGTATTGGCGGGACGATCCTCGCAGTCTTTGGAAGCTGGCGAGTGTTCTCTCCTGTATCCTCTATGGCCCTGTTGGGGATGACCGTAGACGCTACAGACATATCCCTACTCAATGAGTTGCGGGGAAACCACGCGTTAAACATGGGGTTCGGACTGTTGGCATGGCTGGCTCTCTGGCGCAAAGAGCTTCGATCTCAGGCCCTTATAGGACTCACTTTCTGCTTTGGCTTCTACTTGACCGGTCGCTTAGTAGGCTTGGCTATGGATGGTGTACCGAATGCGGACATCCAGTCGGGGATGCTGACCGAAGCTTTCCTGGTAACGTTAAGCGGGCTTGCACTTTTAGCAAACTCGAAAATAAGCCCCAAGTAAATGCATTCTGCGACCAAGCATTGAAATGTGACAGAGAAAAAGTATAACGTTTCGCTGCAACGAATATTTAGCGCAGAGTGAGACGTTATCTTAATTTCAAAAGCCCAATTGACTTCAAAATTAGGGCAAAAGTGCTAAATTAACTGTCCATATTTTGGGGCAAGATCAATGAGCTTGAAGCAGCCGCACAAACAAACAGTAAAACTTGATTATAATTGTCTTGAGTTTGATGGTGGGTTCACAAAAGCTTAATGTCCGCAATTGGCTAACTGCGGAAGGTTTGGTATTGACACCAACAGTTTCCGCTTAGCGCACAGAGTGACCCTCTCGACTAATTAACCAAAATTTCACACCAACAAAATATGCTAACCCTCACTTATGCCACAAAGGAGACCTTTTCTAACACCCTCAATCAGAACCAAAATGGTCTTCTCTGATACGTTAGCGGACATAAATATTTGAAGGATATTCAAACTTATTTTGATTTCGACAGTGATAGTTCTATTTTGAATTAAATAGGGCTTAATAAAGATTCTAATCGATTTTTTAGAGGTCTAAATAAAAACTCCGCGAGCATTACTCCATAAAGAACGGATAATAAGGAAACCATTACCTCTGAAACCATATTATTTCCAGCTTGAGCATTCATTGAATAATAGCCAGCTTCTACTATTTCAGTTAAGCACCAAAAAAATCCGGCAGAATATGAATAAGCTATCAACCTACGTAAAACAGGTAATAGTTGCTGAGTATCTTTTGCATCATTTGGCTCTCTGAGTAACCATTTCAATACTGAAAATACACGAAATGTCTTTTGGAATCCATTAGCTAATAGTGAAAGCGATATAACAGTCAATGCTACAAAAGAAAAAAGCCAGCCATTCACAAATACTGAAATATCATCCCATTCCCAAGCGACTATAGTTATTAACAACGAAAGAAGAATAACTCCGCCAATGCCCCCCCCAATATTTAATACTCCACTCCCTATTTCATTCTTATATTCGTCAAGAAGCTCTGAAGGTGAAATGTTTAATGCTGAAGCCAGTGCCATTTGAGTTTCAGAGGAACAGTTACCATCTTTTTCTATTCGTTGAACTGTTCTTTGACTAATCGAAGATATTTCAGCAAGTTGCTCCTGAGACCAGCCATTTTCTGCTCTTAAGTTTTTTAATCGATTGGTAGATATTTTCATAATAAATTAACCTGAAAAGTAAAAGTATATTTAATACAATATTTTGTGACGACAATGCCACGTCAAATATACGACACACTACGGCAAAGCATATTTTTTAGTTGTTATATTCTATATTAAGTAGTTTAAAACTATTAATATACCTGTATCTCAGATATAGGTGCTTTCAATAAATAAATACCCATCGAAAATCATCCCCACTATCTGGAAAAAATTAGCCTTTCAAATTCAGGCCAAATACAAGCTATTGGCTAATTGAAGAAGGGTCTGTTACTCACTATCTCTATTTTAACAATGATACGAAAGCAAACGTAAAACCTGGATTGTTTAGCGACAAGTGTTCCGACAAAGAACTAAACCGCTCGCGCGTTAATGGTGCTCATTTCTAGTATCGTATTCCCCTGAACGTTAACTATTTTCCTACGCTTTGTATTGAGGCATGTCGCCTCATCCATGTGAGGAGAATATTCCATGAACATTAGTCCCTATTTTTCAGCACCACTACGTCAATGACGATATGACCATGCGCAAGTTGCGCCACTAAAACACAAATGCTTATATCAGTGGCATTAATATAATCTGTGAACACTTGCAACACCCTGTCGAAACAACAATAGAAGAAGAGCTGAGAGAATTCCGCTCTTTATGGTTAACCACTGAGTTTCAGGCATCACCGTTAATGCAACTCTTACTGCACTCAAATTTCTATTCCAAATAACACTAGATAAGCCTGAGGTTATCACCCGAATTTGTCCGATGATAGTGGCGCGTAAATTACCAGTAGTATTGAGCTTAGAAAAGGTTAAACGCTTTATGACTATGGCAACACACCTTAAATTTAAAACGGCGTTAGCTGTTGCCTACGATGCAGGACTGAGAGTAAGCGAAGTTGTTGTTTCAAAAGTCAGTGATATTGATATCAAGTGCATGGCTATTCATATTGAGCAAGGTAAAGGCAGCTGTGCTCGATATGCCATGCTATCTCCCGTATTATTTGAGCTCCTTATAGATTGGTGGCGTTTTGCTAATCAGCAAGGACAAATGTTTGAAGGCGGTTGGTTGTTTCTAGGATTAAACCCGATTGACCATTTGACGGCTCGTCACCTCAGTAAAATTTGTAAGCAAACGGCCAATGCAGCGGCAACCGAGAAGAATGTCTCTATGCACACCTTACGTCATAGGTTTGCTACTCACTTACTTGAAGCCAAAGTTGATATTCGTGTTATTCAAGTCTTGTTGGGACATGCCCACCTAAGGACCACTGCGCGTTATACACAGGTAGCAACGGATTTACTCAAGGAAGTATTCAGTCCATTAACCTCCTTATTGATAAAGCGTTGAGCCGCTCATGCCTCGCCCAACACTAGAAGTGGCTGTTGTTTTTCGAGCACACGGACAACGTTGGCGTGATATTCATGTAGGCCATATCAGTTTAGCGCAACTCAAAGTGATCTCTGCCGTTGAACATTGTCGCAGTGAATTGCTCGGTGGTCTTGTTCTTCATTGCCCTGCGTGTGATCATGTGCAAATTGTCTATAACTCCTGTCGTAATCGACATTGCCTGAAGTGCCAAGCCAGTACAGCGAAACGTTTGTTAGCCGCTCGACAAACCGAGTTACTACCCGTTGATTATTATCATGTGGTTTTCATCTTGCCTCAACCTATCAGTGAATTGGCCTATTACAACAAGTCTGTGACGGTAACTCTAACAAAAGCAGACTTTCTTAATTATTTAACTACTCGATTAAGTATGGCAGTCCTATTCCCTTGGCTTAACTTAACACT
>Ga0209292_1007620_pt1 | contig 10226 bp, 8 predicted proteins | sample GOMGulsemesocosm_2_FD_184634 | JGI IMG/M metagenome (GOLD analysis project Ga0209292, IMG submission 184634) | Methane-oxidizing microbial communities from mesocosms in the Gulf of Mexico - GOM9C Gulf of Mexico (SPAdes) (version 2) | ecosystem: Environmental > Aquatic > Marine > Cold seeps...
GCAACATTGAATCATTAGGCGGTCAGGTTAGTATTAAATCAGAAGCCAATAAAGGTTCTACCTTTAGTGTGAAATTACCATTAACGCTCGCTATTTTAGAGGGGCAGTTAGTCCGTATACACGAAGATACCTATATTATTCCCTTGGTTTCGATAGTGGAAACCATTTTGGCGAACAATAGTGCGATTAATTCAATTGCTGGTGCAAGCAAATTGTTACATTTTCGTGAAGACTATATATCACTATTGAATTTAAAAAATATTTTTAAACTGAATACAGCTTCGCCAACAGATGAAATGGAAAGCAATCTGATCGCTATTGTTGAGAGTGGTGGGAAGAAAGTCGGTTTAATTGTTGATGAGCTATATGGCCAGCAGCAAGTAGTTATAAAAAGCTTGGAAGTGAATTTTAAACGTATTGAAGGGCTATCTGGAGCAACAATCTTGGGGGATGGCAGTGTGGCACTCATTTTAGATGTGGCTGGGTTAATGCAGCGTGGTCAAGCTTTTGAGTTGGAAGCAGCATTAAAAGAAGCCTAAGAGTAACTAAAAAATTGAACTAGGGGAATGTTGTATGACTATAGAAAGTGCGCAGATGCAGGGAGGAGATCTGCAGAGTAATGCGGAGGGTCAACAGTATCTAAGTTTTTTATTAGACGATGAAGAGTATGGAATAGATATTCTTCGGGTACAAGAACTTCGCGGATGGACCTCTGTCACTAGGGTTCCTGACATGCCTGATTATCTGAAAGGGGTGTTAAATCTTCGTGGGGCGATTATCCCAGTAGTAGATCTAAGGCAAAGATTTGGCTTGCCGGTTATCAAATACGGTCCAACCACCGTCGTTATTGTGATTCGAGTGTTAAGCGGAAGTACAGAGCGAGTGATGGGCATTATTGTTGACGCTGTTGCTGAAACTTATACGTTTGAAATAGACCAGATACAGCCTGCTCCGCAAATAGGTGGGGGGGTGAAAACAGATTATATCACTGGCCTGATGGCGCATGGTGAGAAGATGATAATCTTGATGGATATCGATGAACTAATGAATTCAGAAGAGCTAGCTGTCGAAGAGCTGGCTTAATTTGACTTATATGAAGCAGGGAAGGCGGAGAAGTTAGAATGAAAATAAATGAGCCAGTTACCGATCATGAAGTAAAGCTCCAAGATGGACAAGAGCTTGTCACAAAAACCAATCTTAAAGGGATTATTACCGAAACTAACACAGCATTTATTGAGATTAGTGGTTTTAGTCGTGAAGAGTTAGTGGGAAAAAATCATAATGTTGTCAGGCATCCAGACATGCCGCCAGCTGCATTTAAAGATTTATGGGATACATTGAAGTTAGGGCGTCCCTGGTCAAAGTTAGTAAAAAACCGTTGCAAAAATGGCGATTATTACTGGGTAAAAGCCCACGTAACCCCTGTATTTAGAAACGGTCAAATTGTCGAATATATGTCGGTACGTACACGTCCGTCTGAGTCAGAAATAGCGGCCTCTGCACAGTTATACGCAAAACTGAGAAGTAATGAAGTGACCTTGCCATCACCGAGTAGAATTGTTAAAAGCAATTTGGCAAAGGGTGTTACTCGCTATGGGTTGATCGGAGCTGCTAGCGCAGTACTGATAAATTTGGTCATTTATTTAGTTGGCTTGCCAGCAGAGGCGTTGATGTTAGGGCCGGTTGTCGCTTTTGGTCTGATGTTGTTTGGAGCGAGAAGCTTTATTAACAAAAATGTTGTTAAGGCGATAGATGAAACTAGGCGTACCATGCTTACTGTGTCAGAGGGGGGGTATCTTGAAGATATTCCGGTTGAAGATGATGGTGAGACTGGAGAGCTAACGCGTAGCGTTAAAATGCTGGCTGTTAAATTGGGCTTTGAAGTGAACGATGCCAAGGAAAACGCCAAGAGCTCACAGAGGATAAAGGTGGCTTTGGATAATGTCTCCTCCAATGTCATGTTAGCAGACAATACTGGCAACATTATTTATGCCAATACCGCTGTCATTGAAATGATGTCGAAAGCGGAAAGTGATATTCAAACTCAGCTACCTGATTTTGAAGCACAAAAAATTGTGGGTTCTAATTTTGATATATTTCATGAAAACCCCGAGCATCAGCGCCGTATGTTAGAAGGGCTGAAAACAACGTTTAACGGCAAGATAAAAGTTGGTCCACGTACCTTTAGTTTGATTGCTAACCCGGTTGTGGATGAGCATGGTGGCCGTTTAGGAACAGTGGTTGAGTGGGGAGATATTACGGCGCAATTAAAAGCAGAGGCTTCTATTGCTGATTTAATTGAGAAAGCCTCAAGAGGAGATTTGCAAGAGCGGCTTGATACAGAGCAATACTCAGGCTTTATGAAAAGAGTTTCTACCGGTGTTAATCAAATGTTGGATGCCGTCGTTGAGCCGATACAGGAAGTTAAACGCGTATTAGAGTCAATCGCAGAAGGTGATCTAACGCAAAAGATGGATGGCGAGTTTCACGGTGAGTTTTCAGAGTTAAACAGCGCGTTAAATTCCTCAACTCAAAACTTGACCAATATGGTGAGTGAGATACGAGGTGCAGGTTCGAATATCACCACAGGTTCCTCAGAGATATCGACCGGTAATGCCACGCTTAGCGAACGTACTGAATCCCAAGCTGCAAGTTTAGAAGAGACAGCGGCCAGTATGGAAGAGATGACCAGTACCGTGAAGCAAAATGCAGAAAACGCTCAAGAGGCACGTAAACTTGCCTCTGAAGCGCAAGGTCTTGCGGAAAAAGGCGGAGATATTTCCAAGAAAGTGGAAGCTTCAATGGGGGATATCAGTGCAAGTTCTCGCAAAATAGCTGAAATCATCAGTGTTATTGATGAAATTGCTTTCCAAACCAACCTTCTGGCGCTGAATGCTGCTGTTGAGGCGGCTCGTGCAGGGGAGCAGGGGCGTGGTTTTGCCGTTGTCGCCTCTGAAGTACGAAGCTTAGCGCAGCGAAGTGCAGGTGCCGCGAAAGAAATTAAAGAATTGATCAATGATAGCGTTAAAAAAGTAGAAGAGGGAGGCGGCTTTGTTGATGAATCAGGTAAGGCACTGATTGAAATAATGGATTCAATCAAGAATGTGACTGAAATTGTCAGCGAGATAGCCGCTGCCAGTAAAGAGCAAGCATCAGGGATTGAACAAGTGAATGTTGCAGTGACGCAGATGGATGAGGGGACTCAGCAAAATGCCGCTTTAGTTGAGCAAGTTGCGGCTGCTTCTACTTCAATGGAGGAGCAAGCGGCGCAGCTACAGCATTTAGTGAGTGCGTTTAGTATTTTAGAAACAGCCGCTCAGGTTGCCTCTCCAGATATACAGCAAATGCGTAAACTTGCAGCACAAGGTGTGAGTACAAAGCCTAGCCCCAACAAACCGAGAAGGGCGGATGTTAAACTAGCCAATGATAAGAAAGCGATCGTAGGCGCCGGAAAAAGCAATGAAGAGTGGGAGGAATTCTAAGTATTTATCGTATGTACACTAGCTCTTAAAGAGGGCTAGTGTAGGCATTGAGAGTCGCATCGTGTGTTTTTTTGCAGAGTATAAAATTCAATAGTGAAATCTTTGTACCGCTAATAGGATTCCTGAATGAAACATCAAAAAAAAGAGGATTCCTCTAACCGAGAGCGAGAATTTGCCTTTACTTCTGAGCACTTTGTTCGCGTGAGGGATGAGCTTTATGATTACGCGGGTATTGTCCTCGCTGATCATAAGCAAGATATGGTTTACAACCGTTTAGTCAGGCGCCTAAGAGATTTGAATTTAGTGAGTTTTGACGATTATTTAAATTTTTTGGATAGCGATTCGGCTGAGTTTACCAAGTTCATCAATGCAATGACCACTAACTTAACTTCTTTTTTCAGAGAGAAGCATCACTTCGAATTTATAAATAAAACTATTATTCCGAATATGTCGAAGCAGGGAAATAGACGTTTGAGAGTGTGGTCGGCAGGTTGTTCTTTAGGAGAGGAGCCTTACAGTATTGCCATGACTTTGCTGGATTCAAAAATCGATGTATCAAACTGGGACGTTCGTCTTTTGGCTACCGATATTGACTCAGCAGTTTTAGCACAGGCGGCACGTGGGGTGTATGGATTCGAGCGAATAGAGTCGTTACCTAAAATGACTCAACGAAAGTGGTTTTTAAAAGGTGTTGGAGAGCAGCAGGGGCAAATGAAGGTGCAAAAGGCTCTGAAGGCGATGATTACTTTTAATCATTTAAACTTGATGCACGATTGGCCGATGCAAGGGCCGTTTGATTTTATTTTTTGTCGAAATGTAATGATCTATTTTGATACAAAAACGCAAGAAAATTTGTTAGATAGGATGGCGGATTTGATTAAACCTGGTGGGTATTTGTTTGTCGGTCACTCCGAAGCTCTTGCCCGGCATGGTAATAGGTTTAAGCTAATGGGTAAGACTATTTATCAGAAGGTGTAGCTATGTCTATCAGTGTAGATGATGTATTGAATGCACTGCCGGGTTTTGAAAATTTTAATAGTTTTTGGACCCCCAAATGGGAGCGCCATTCGGTAAAGGTTAAACCGGGTGAGTTTTATGTATCAAGTGAGGACATGGTCATAAGCACTGTATTGGGTTCGTGTATATCAGTGTGTATTTACGATCCGGTTAGGTGTTTGGGTGGTATGAATCATTTTATGTTGCCTGATACACATACGGGCGAAGCGCTAGATAGGCCCTTGCGTTACGGCTTTTTTGCAATGGAGCAGTTGGTTAATGAACTGATGAAACACGAGTGTCAGCGAGAGGATATGCAAGTTAAAGTGACCGGCGGCGCCAGAATGAATGGCAATAGTTTGATTGGGTTTCAAAATATTGACTTTATAAAGGACTATGTTGAACAAGAGGGGCTGAATGTTACAGCAATGGACGTAGGGGGAGATCAGGCGCGACAGGTTGTATTTTTTCCATCACAAGGACGTATGCTGGTTAATAAATTAAGTCACCGCGAAGACCTGCACCTCATTGATGAAGAGAAGGTTTATAGAGATAAAGTTGATCTATCACTTGATGATACATCTGTAGAATTATTCTAAAAAGGGATTTGGAATGAAAAATACTAGGGTGTTAATAGTCGATGACTCTGCTGTGGTGCGTAGTGTGCTGACAGAGTTATTGTCCTTAGATAAGCATATTGAAGTTATCGGCGAAGCCGTCGACCCATTTGATGCGCGCGATAAAATTAAGCTGTTAAAGCCTGATGTCATTACTCTGGACATTGAAATGCCCAAAATGGACGGTCTTACCTTCTTGAGTAATTTGATGAGGTTAAACCCGATGCCAGTGGTCATGCTCTCAACGCTAACACACGCAGGGGCCGATGCAACATTACAAGCGCTAGAGGCTGGAGCGGTTGATTTTATAGCCAAACCGGCTGTTTCTGCTGGTGATGAGAATCTCAAAAGATTTCAGAGGGAGTTGGTTGATAAAGTAAAGGCGGCTGCTACTGCAGTAAAGAAGCTCAAATTTCGACGTAATGTTCAAAAAACAGCGGTAAGTGCCAAAAGTAAACTAACGACAAAAAATATAGCCTTTGATCACAACGCAATTATAGCCATAGGCGCATCCACAGGAGGGACTGAAGCCATTAGTGATTTATTGCTTGATCTTCCTGAAAATTTACCGCCTATTATTGTGACTCAGCATATACCGGCTAGCTTTAGTGATCGATTTGCTCAAAGGCTTAATAAACAAACACAAATGACCGTGGTGGAGGCAAAAGATGGAGATGTTCTTAAGTCAAACCATGTCTATATATCACCAGGCTCTCATCATTTAGTGATTAAAAAGCACGGTCATAAAATGATCTGCAAGCTCAGTAATGGCGGCTGGGTCAACCGACATAAGCCATCAGTTGAAGTGATGTTTAATTCCTTGTTAGAACTTGAACCTGAAAAAGCGACTATAATCATGTTAACAGGTATGGGAGAAGACGGTGCTAAGTCAATGAAAGAGCTTGCCCAAGCCGGCGCACACACAATTGCTCAGAACGAGGCTTCAAGTCTGGTATGGGGCATGCCAGGTGCTGCGGTAAAAATAGGTGCAGCAAATGAGGTGATTGCATTAAATAAGATCGCGGCCAGTTTGCTGAAGCATTTGTCACGATAGACTTTTAAAGGAATTTAATATGAAACAGAACAAGATGTTGTTTTTCATGGCGTTTTTTTCGATAGCATTATTGGCTGCTGCTCAATTATTAAACTTTGGGAGTTTGGTCAATTGGGTTTGTATTGTTGTGTTGTTTCTTGTGACAGCCGCTTTGTATGTTAATTTAAAAAAGCATGCAATTATTAAAGAAACGGAAGTGATCAATGTAGCTGATGAAGATGTACGTAATGCGGTCAATGAAATAGCGTCTACATTGGTGCATGAGTCGATGGTTATTAACCAAGAAGTGGTGCGTGTTGATGATTTAATAAAAGATGCGGTGGCTTTGATGCAGGATAGTTTTAATAGTATCCATCAGTTGACTAGCCAGCAAGGACATTTGACGACCGAGATGATTACTCAAGGTAGCGGTGCTGAGGAAGGCGAGAATGGTGAAGAGGCATTTAATATCCAGATCTTTATTGATCAAACCAGTGAAATACTCGATCAATTTGTTAACGTGATGATCGAGGTGAGTAAGCACAGCTTGCAAACTGTTCATTATATCGATGATATGGTGGACAAGTTGGATGGTATATTTGAATTAATCAAAAGTGTTGAAGGATTAGCCAGTCAGACTAATTTATTGGCGCTTAATGCCAGTATTGAGGCTGCGCGTGCCGGTGAGGCTGGGCGAGGTTTTGCGGTTGTCGCCGACGAGGTACGAACTCTATCGATTAATTCAGCTGAGCTTAATACGCGAATAAAAGAAGATATTAATCAGGCGAAAGAAACTATCGATGTGCTACGAAGTACTGTGGGCAGCATAGCCTCAAATGACATGAGCGATACCATTGTAGCGAAAGAAAAGATGAACAAAATGATGAATCACATGGCAAAAGTCAGTGATTTTATGGATGAAAAAGTTCAACAGGTATCCGACGTTAGCATTAAAATTGATGCTTCTGTGGACACGGCTGTGCGCTCTTTACAGTTTGAAGATATGGCATCTCAAGCACTGAGCTCCATGGAACATAACGTGTCATCTTTAAATGAGATTGCTCTTCTTATAAGCAATATTACGACCACCAATGGCGGAATCAATCATGTGGCTGTTTCAGAGTGTATCCAGCGTTGCGAAGACTTGCGTCATGAAACAACACAGCGTAATGAAACAAGACCAGTCGAGCAAAAAGGGATGGAGGAAGGTGAGATTGAACTGTTCTAAGGTGTTTAAACAGCAGCGAATCATCGATTAGTAACTTGTAGATTAAAACTTTTTTATAAGCTAATTACAGAGAGGAATCTATGCCAGTAACAGTGCAAGAAAATATGGAAAAAAACGGCGTTCTTATTAAGGTATCAGATCAATTTGACTACGCATTGCATCAGGAGTTTAGGGAAGCATATCGATACCAATTGGCGTCAGGAGCTGTTTTTAAGGTTAACTTAGAGGAAGCTACATATATGGATAGCTCTGCTTTGGGCATGATTTTGTTGCTAAAGGAACATGCAGACAAAATAGCAGGTGAAGTGATTATTGAAAAGCCCAATGATTCGGTTAAAAAAATTCTATCAATCGCCAAGTTTGAACATTTTGTTACTATAAATTATTGACTATAACTCTTCTTATTTAGGGGGTTGGGTATGGGGACACAGCAAGAGCTAGTACTGATTGTCGATGATGTGCGAGTGAATCGAGTTATTCTTCAAACTCAAATGTCTAAATTGGGGTTGAGATCCATAATCGCCTGCACTGGGGTAGAAGCGATAGAAATGTATCAAAAGTTCGAAGTAACCATGGTACTAATGGATGTTAATATGCCAGAAATGGGTGGCATTGAAGCGACACGCATCATTAAAGAGATGGCAGGGAATAAATTTATTCCTGTTATTTTCGTTACAGGTACTGAAAGTTTAACTGCAATTAGATGTGCCATTGAAGCGGGTGGTGATGATTTCATTCAACACCCTTTCGCTGTTGAATTGTTAGAGGGGAAGATAATAGCTTTACAGCGCATTGCTAAGCTGTATAGGCATGTTAATGAATTAAATCAAATTCGGGAACATGAGGTAGAAGTCGCAGAGCAACTTCTTTCCAGAGCGGTAGAGTCCGATAATGTTGCATTGGATCAAATAAATATTTATAAGCAACCAGCGGAAACCTTTAGTGGTGATGTGCAACTTACGGCCTATCGACCTAATGGCGATTTAAATATATTACTTGGAGACTTTACGGGACATGGATTGATATCCTCTTTTGGCGCATTGCCACTATCAGAGATATTTAGAGCGATGACAGAAAAAGGCTACGATATAGAGGAAATAATCGCTCAGATTAACCGCAAACTTTATAAACTACTTCCAACAGGCTTATTCCTTGCCACCGGAGTAGTTACCGTCACCGCCGAGGGAAGTGCCAGAATTTGGAATGGTGGGATCCCCGATATCATGATTTTCTCTAATGGAGAGCTTGTCAAAAGAGTACCATCCGATCACCCCCCTCTAGGTATTTTACCCAATCTGAATGAATTGATATTTACCATTCATAGTCTTAATGTAGATGATCATATTGTAATGATTAGTGACGGTGTGATTGAGGCGCAAAATCATCAGGACGATATGTTTGGTGAGGCAAGGTTTCTGGATGCGATTCGAAAAACTGATAAATCTCAATGGAACTCACTGGTCGAAAATGTATTGGTATGTTTAAGAAAATTTATGGGAGGGGCTATAGCGAAGGATGATATCTCACTCATCGACATTCCCGCTAGTGTAATAGCCGAAAAAGCAGACAACTTGACAGTAGCAAGTGAGAAAGTGGTTAGCCATGCAGAAGTTCATGATGTGTGGAATTGGAGTTTAGAGTTACAGGGGCAATCTTTAGCTAGGATTAACCCGGTAGCGCAAGCACTGAGCCGATTGCAAGAATCGGAGGGAGTTGGAGATCGCTGGAATAGTGTATTTAGTATTTTAACCGAGCTCTATGTCAATGCGCTAGATCACGGAGTGTTAAAGCTCGATTCAAGTATTAAGGAGTCAGAAGGAGGGTTTGCTGAGTATTTTTCTGAGAGAGAAAAGCGCCTTGAGGTGTTGGATACAGGATCAGTGTCTGTATATTTACAACATATTCGCTTGGCGGGTGGAGGGCGTCTGCAAGTGCATATTGACGATAGTGGTGATGGTTTTGACTATCAATACTGGTTAAAGAATGAAGCAGCGGGTAGCGAGTCTAAGTTTTCTGGTCGTGGTATACAGCTAGTTTCGGAGCTGTGCGAATCTATTTTATACTACAATGGAGGGGCAACAGTTGAGGTGGTTTACGAATATTCTACAGCTGGTACGGATTGACTCTGGTTTGTTCTAAATATATGGCAGTATGTCTATTTTAAGCAGATGAATGACCATAGCGCTAATTTTTAATTTTACTAAACCAAAAAAAACCAGCCTCTAGGCTGGTTTTTTTTGGTTAGTTATAAAATCACCAATAAAAGAAGTTATTTCTTCGGATAGTCTGTTGCGCTTGGGCCAGTATAAAGTTGGCGCGGACGGCCAATTTTATTTGGCTCTGAATGGAACTCGCTCCAGTGCGAGATCCAGCCGATTGTTCTAGAAAGCGCGAAAATAACTGTGAACATGCTGCTCGGAATACCAATGGCCTTGAGAATGATCCCAGAATAGAAATCAACATTGGGATAGAGTTTGCGTTTCACGAAATACTCGTCTTGCAATGCGATCTGCTCAAGCTCTTTAGCGATTTCTAGTAACGGATCATCAGTAATACCGAGCTCTGCTAAGACTTCATCACAGCTTTCTTTCATCACATTTGCACGCGGGTCGAAATTGCGATACACGCGGTGACCAAAGCCCATTAGGCGGAAGCTGTCACTAGGGTCTTTGGCGCGAGCAATGAAATCAGGAATGTTTTTGGCATCTCCAATCTCTTCAAGCATGTTAAGTACTGCTTCGTTAGCACCACCGTGTGCAGGTCCCCATAAAGTGGCGACACCAGCTGCGATACAGGCGAATGGATTAGCACCTGAAGAGCCGGCTAAACGAACCGTTGAAGTGGAAGCATTTTGCTCGTGATCGGCATGC
>Ga0209292_1007625_pt1 | contig 10220 bp, 12 predicted proteins | sample GOMGulsemesocosm_2_FD_184634 | JGI IMG/M metagenome (GOLD analysis project Ga0209292, IMG submission 184634) | Methane-oxidizing microbial communities from mesocosms in the Gulf of Mexico - GOM9C Gulf of Mexico (SPAdes) (version 2) | ecosystem: Environmental > Aquatic > Marine > Cold seeps...
GTAATAACGCCGATGGTAGTGTGGGGTTTCCCCATGTGAGAGTAGGGCATCGCCAAACGCCAATTTAGTTTCAAGACGCTGTCTTGAACGAAAAAAGCCGATATCATTGATATCGGCTTTTTTTATATCTGAAATTTATTAACAGTTAAAGCTAAATTCAGATGCTTGTTCGTTGAAACCTAAGTGAATCAAAAATGCAGACAATTCAGCTGTAACTTGTACTGTCTTCAAGACCGTTACAGTTTCTAGGCCTAGTGCTCTTGCGTGTTCGATTGCTTGTTGTACCAGGTATTTACCCACACCACGCTGCTGGGTGATATCTCTGACTGCAATGCAACTCAAAGACAACACTGTTGCGTTATGTTGCATGATTAGCCCACCAATGTGGCGGTCATTAAATTTAGTCACAAATAGCGTTTGGTTCTCGTCTGCGAGTAATTTATTGAAACTGTTTTTGAGCACAGATTCATCATGCTGAAATGGTCGGTACAATTTTGTTATATCAATTAGTAACTGGGGTGTAGACTCTGTTACTGTGAATGCTGCTAATCTCATGCTGTTCCCTTTTTTAGATACAGGCTGATATTACGCTATTATGATTAGATATTTAAGGTTTGTTTTATGCAATGCAGAATGAATTGTGGGGCGTGCTGTGAAGCGCCAAGTATTACCAGTTATATTCCAGGTATGCCTGATGGTAAGCCTGCTGGCGTACGTTGTGTTAACTTATCGACGGATAATCTGTGTTTGATATTTACTGACCCTGAACGACCAGCGTTGTGCGATACATTCAAGGCAAGTAGCGATGTGTGTGGTGAAAACCGTAATCAAGCTTTGTTCTTAATTACGGATTTAGAAATACAAACCGCGGTATAGTTTATTAGCGTTTAAGCCATGAGCGTGGATTAACTGCTTTACCCTTGTGACGGATCTCGAAGTAAACGCCAGACTCTAATTGGCCACCACTACGGCCTGCCAACGAAATAACATCGCCTTTGCGAACTTTCTCACCGGTCACTTTGAGTAATGTTTGGTTGTGACCATACAGGCTCATATATCCTTGGCCGTGATCAATAATCGTCACCATACCGAAGCCGCGTAGCCAGTCAGCAAAGACAATTTTACCTGCACTTACTGCTTTCACTTTAGCGCCTTCATTGGCTTTGATCACGAGACCTCGCCAGCTTACATTATTAAAACGTTTACTGTTAAAATTATGGATCACCTTACCTTTGATCGGCCAATCTAGCTTACCTTTATATTGTTTTAGGCCGGCTAGTGATATCTGTATACGCTGTTTTTTTCTTAGTATTTCAATTTGTTGCTTTAACTTGTGCTCAGCAATATTTAATTCTGTCAGTGTCTTTCTTTGTTTGCCGATATCATAGGCTATATTTTTGTTGGTCTTTTTTTGTTGCTTCTTTTGTTGCGCGAGTTGTTTGGCTTTTTGCTGTTGTGAGGCTTTAATAACGATGAGCTGCTGTTTTATTTTTTTCTGCGCTAATTCATTCTTCGTTATTTTATCAAGCGTGGTATTAAATTCGCTAATGGATTGGGCTCGAGCTTGATGGAGATGCTGGTAGTAAACCAATGAGCGTTCAATCTCGCTGCTGTTTTGCTGGTTTAAAAGTAATTTAAGGTAATCGTTATTACCACTTAAATAAGCTGTTTCAATTTGTGCAGAGAGGATGTTTTGTTGTTTCTTTTTACTTTTTAATAGTACTTTCTCTTGTGCGATGAGGTCGCTGAGATCTTTTTCAATATTTTGGATTAACGCTTTGGTATTACTTAGCTGTGCGGCGACTTTACTTATGGCACGGTCGGTACTTTGTGTTTGTTTAGATAAATCGTTTAAATAACGGTTTTGTTTTTTGATTGATGCGTCTTGGGCTTTGATCTGGCTACGAAGCTGATTCAGATCAGACTGATTATTGGCCGCATAAGTGTTTGATGATAGTAATATCAGCAGGCCTATAACGCGATAGGCCATGCTGTTTTTAAAAAATGTCATAACGTAATCCTTTCCCCGTAGGGAAACGATTATTTCAGATTCATCAGGTTCTTACCAGTCATTTCCGCTGGAATTTCTTGACCAAGTAAAGTCAACATGGTCGGTGCCAAATCACATAGACGACCTGTCTCTGCTGGCTCTGCATCACGGCCAAAATAAATCAGTGGTACAGGTAAGTTAGTATGTGCAGTATGAATGCCGCCCGTTTCAGGATTGATCATCATTTCAGCATTACCGTGATCGGCCGTAATCAAGCATTCACCACCGGTTTTTCCTAGTGCTTCGATAACTCGACCAATAGACTTATCAACGGCTTCACAGGCTTTTACTGCTGCATCAAATACACCAGTATGGCCAACCATATCTCCGTTTGGATAGTTACAAATGATCACATCGTACTTTTCACTCTCAATCGCTGCAACTAACTTGTCAGTGAGCATTTCTGAGTTCATTTCAGGTTGTAAGTCGTAAGTTGCTACTTGTGGAGATGGGATTAATTCACGATCTTCACCTGTGAAAGGGTCTTCAACGCCACCATTAAAGAAGAAGGTTACGTGAGCATATTTTTCTGTTTCAGAAATACGTAATTGCGTTTTATTTTGCTGCTCAAGTATTGAACCTAAGGTATTAACTAATTTATCTGACGGGAAAGCGATGCTAGTATCAATGCTCGCTGCATATTCAGTTAGCATAACAAAATCAGCAAGTTTCGGTGTTACACTGCGCTCGAAGCCGGTGAAGTCGGTATCGACAAATGCACGGGTAATTTCGCGGGCTCGATCGGCACGGAAATTCATAAAGATGACAGCATCACCATCTGAGATAGGTGCTGCTTCGCCAATGACTGTCGCTTTGACGAACTCATCATTTTCATCACGGGCATAAGCGGCTTGAAGGCCAGCAACTGCACTATCTGCAGTATGTAATGCTTCAGCTTGAGTAAATAAGTTATAAGCCTCTTCAACACGATCCCAGCGATTATCTCGGTCCATTGCAAAGTAACGGCCGATTAATGTTGCTGTTTTACCAACACCAACTTCTGCAAATTTAGCATCAAATTTTTCTAGTGTATCTTGTGCGCTACGTGGTGGAGTATCACGGCCATCTAAGAATGCGTGTAGATATATTTTTGTTGCCCCTTGCTTTGCTGCAAGTTCGATCATGGCTAAGATCTGACTGTCGTGACTATGTACGCCACCTGGTGAAGCTAGGCCAAGGATATGTACGGCTTTGTCGTTTATAACAGCCGTATCAACAGCTTTTACAAGTGCTGGATTTTGATAAAATTCACCATCACCGATCGCTTTATCTATTTTAGTTAAATTTTGATAAACGATACGACCAGCACCAATATTGACATGACCAACTTCTGAATTGCCCATTTGGCCATCAGGTAGTCCCACATCTAAGCCTGAACTTGAAATCAACATGCTTGGGCAATCTTGCCAAAGTTTATCTAAAATAGGTGTTTTTGCACTGGCAACTGCATTATTTTCTTGATCAAGACGGTGGCCCCAGCCATCCATGATGATAAGCGCAATTGTTTTCTTAGCATTAGACATGAGTTTACCTCTCGGTTATTTAATTTAAATATAGGAATATTACTACATTTTCCGGGGCTAAATTGGCTCTTATTTATGATCCAGGTAGAATATTGAAGATATTTAATGATTAATATCGGTAATATAACTACATTTCCAACTGTTTCATGTTCGGCGCTCTTAGCTTAATTATAGAAATTGAGTGATTTTTTTTATGTTTAGATTATTCATCGCGCTTGTGAGGAATTTATATATTGAGCTGCTTTTATTCCTTGTCACATGTATACTCCGTTGAGAATAATCCTTTATTATTAAATTTTAGAGTCATAATCACATGCAAGAATATATTGAATTTGCTTCGAATAATCCAGCCTTATCTCTCGCTTGGGTCGCTATCGCTGGTTTCCTTATTTATTCATTTGGCACAAGTGCCATGTCTAAAGTTAAGTCGGTAAACAATCATGAAGCGACTGCTTTAATGAATAAAGAAAATGCCATTGTTGTTGATGTACGTGCTGCAGAAAACTATCGTAAGTCACATATTTTAAAAGCAATTAACGTTCCCGTTGCTGATATTGAAGCAAATAAGCTATCAATGATTGAAAAATACAAAAACACCCCAATCATCGTTATGTGTGATACAGGAATGAGTTCAGGTCGCGCTGCGAATCGTCTAGCGAAAATGGACTTTACCACTGTTTATAATTTATCTGGTGGTATGGCAAGTTGGCAAGAAGCAAACTTACCGACTGTTAAGAAATAACAGTTACCAATCAGATTGCTAAAAAATTAATTATTCAGTTTGAATCTATAAAATATTGGAATTTACTTATGTCAGAATCAGCAAACCAACAAGAATTTAATATCCAACGCGTTTACATCAAAGATGTATCTTTTGAATGTCCTAACTCTCCAGCGATCTTTCAACAAGAATGGAAACCTGAAGTTAAATTAGATCTTGATACTCGTAGTTCTAAACTTGGTGACGGCGTATTTGAAGTTGTATTATCACTTACTGTGACAGCTAAAGATGGCGACACAGTAGCTTTCTTATGTGAAGTTCAACAAGCAGGTATCTTTACTGTTGGTGAATTAAGCGAAGGCCAATTAGCACATTGTCTAGGTGCTTTCTGCCCAAATATCTTATTCCCATATGCACGTGAAACAATTGCTAGCTTAGTAAGCCGTGGTTCTTTCCCACAGCTTAATCTTGCGCCAGTTAACTTCGATGCACTATTTGCATCTTATGTTCAACAAGCACAACAAGCAGCTGAAGCTCCTGCTTCTGCAGAGCAAAAACTGGACTCTTAAGTGATGGCGACTGATACAGCTTTGATTACAGTTCTGGGTGCTGGTTCTTATGGCACTTCATTAGCGATGTCTTTAGCACGTAACGGTAACAAAACCGTGTTGTGGGGTCATAATCCACAGCATGTTGCCGAGCTTGCTAAAGCGCGTAGTAATGAAGCGTACCTACCTGGTATCGCTTTTCCTGATGCCTTGGTATTGGAGGCTGATCTTGAGCAAGCTGTGGCCGCAAGCCGAGATATTCTGATTGTTGTACCTAGCCATGTTTTTGGCGATGTATTAACGCAGATTAAACCATTTTTGCGTGAAAATTCGCGTATATCTTGGGCGACTAAAGGACTTGAAGCTGAAACGGGACGTCTGTTACAAGATGTTGCGACTGATATTCTCGGTACCCATTATCCTTTAGCTGTACTTTCTGGACCTACATTTGCGAAAGAATTAGCAGCTGGTTTACCTACTGCTATAAGCGTGTCGTCGACAGACCCACAGTTTGCTGATGATATCTCACACTTATTGCATTGCGGTCGTAGTTTACGTACTTATACCAACAATGACTTTATTGGAGTGCAACTTGGCGGCGCGGTGAAAAACGTGATTGCTATTGGTGCTGGTTTATCTGATGGACTTGGTTTTGGTGCGAATGCTCGAACAGCTTTAATTACACGAGGATTGACTGAGTTATGTCGTCTTGGTGAAGCATTAGGAGCAGAAAAAAATACCTTTATGGGTATGTCTTGCTTGGGTGATTTGGTACTAACTTGTACTGATAACCAAAGTCGAAATCGTCGTTTTGGTCTTGCACTGGGTGCAGGTAAAGGCGTTGATGAAGCACAAGTTGAGATTGGTCAGGTTGTTGAAGGCTATCGCAATACCAAAGAAGTTTATTTGCTGTCTGCGCGTCTTGGTGTTGAAATGCCAATTACGGAGCAGATATATCAAGTGTTATATGAGAATAAGCCTCCAAAAGAAGCTGCTTTAGCATTATTAGCACGAGATAAAAAAGGCGAATAAATACAAGTATCAGTAGTTTAAATTAAAAAAGTGACGGTCAAGACCGTCACTTTTTATTTAATCTATCGTTTAATGCTTACTATGCTTGATTGATTAAAGCTTAGTAGTAAGAATGCTCACCAGCTTGGTGTTCTGTTGCATCTTTAACAGCTGTTAGTTCTTCAGGGAACAATTCTAGTAACTGTTTTTCAATCCCTTCTTTCAAGGTAAAGTCTACTTGGCTACAACCATTACAACCGCCACCAAACTGTAAGATAGCAATGCCATCATCAGTGATTTCAGTCAATACAACGTTACCGCCATGTCCTGCAAGTTGTGGGTTAACTTCAGTTTGGATCACATAGTCAACGCGTTCTGTCAGTGGAGCATCATCTGCAACCGCTCTTATTTTTGCGTTAGGCGCTTTCAGTGTTAATTGAGAACCCATTTTATCCGTCACAAAATCGATATAAGCATCGGTTAGGAATGGTTTGCTCATGTCATCAATTAATGCATCAAAACCACTGTATGGTAGTACAATATCAGTGCTCTCAATCGCTTCAGGTGGACAATATGATACGCCACACTCTGCATTTGCTGTGCCTGGATTAACGACGAATACACGAATGTTAGTACCGTCTTTTTGGTTGCTAAGTAATTTTACAAAGTGAGTTTGTGCCGCTTCAGTAATTGTTATCATGATGTCCTCTTTGTCATACCTGACTAATTTACTATGTCTTTAATTGTAACGCTATTTAAGATGATAAACCACTAATCCGCTAATGTTCTGGCTATACACCATATATCAATACGTTCTATTCCTGCTGTAAATAAAGTCTGGCAAGCTGCTTTCATTGTTTCACCAGTGGTGACGACATCATCAATCAGGGCTATGTGCTTAGCCGTTATAGGGTGGCTGACTAGAAATGCATCCTGCATATTGTCTCTACGCGCTGCTGCTGTTTGTTGGGCTTGTGCTTTGGTGTGTTTAGCGCGAATAAATTGCTTATCTGCGATCAATGGTATGCACAGCTGTTTTGCTAAGTCCTGGGCTATTAATTGAGCTTGATTGTAACCTCGTTTTGATAAACGTTTTTTATGTAAGGGGATGGCAATAAGTGCATCCGGTAAATGATAATTATCTTGTATGACTTTATCTGCGATAGTTCGGGTTAGCAGTTGTGAAAACAGTAAGTGTAATTGTGACTGCTGGGCAAACTTGTATTGTTTAATTAAATATTGGCATTCTAATGTATAGCTCATACAGGTAATTAATTGCTGCCACGGCGGTGTTTGTTCGTTGCAGTCATTACATTGATGCTGATTTTTACGTTGTGGTAGCGCGCAACGAGGACAACTCGAATTGGCTAAATAAGGCAGTTCCTGTTGGCATAATAAGCATAAAAAAGGTTGGAGGTTGTCGATGGACATATCGCATAAATAACAACGAGGTTGTAATAGCATCATGCTGAGTTTGCGTATCTTGGCTATATCTATAGGTTTGATTAGTATATCCTCACGACTCAATAATTGGTCAAGTGTAGAGTCAAATGTCAGAAATCGTCGCCACAGAAAGTAAAAATGTAAGCCCTCGCACAATGTTGCATGTTGATATTGTTGGTGATGGCCCAGATTTAGTGCTGTTACATGGTTGGGGACTAAATGGTGCGTGTTGGCAATCGATTGTGCCGTTATTATCTCAACATTATCGATTACATTTAGTTGATCTGCCTGGTTTTGGTTTTAGTCATGACAGTTATGTTGCCAGTAGCACTCTTGCAGATATCACTGCCGCATTACTAAAGGTCGCACCTGCTAACGCTGTTTGGTTGGGCTGGTCGTTAGGTGGACTTTGTGCCACTGATTTTGCACTGCAACATCCGCAACGGGTTTCTGCTTTGGTTACCGTCGCTAGCTCACCCAAATTTATGGCGGCAGCTCAAGTCGACGAATCAGCGACTTGGCCTGGCATTGCTGAAAAAGTATTAGCGCAATTTCAACAACAGTTACACCAAGATCTCCCGCAAACCATCAATCGATTTTTAGCTATCCAGGGGATGGGGAGTACAACGGCGAAACAAGATATTAAGCAATTAAAGTCCTTGTTAGCTGCTAGGCCACAGCCACATGAACAAGCGCTTAGTAATGGCTTAGCGTTATTATCGACGGTAGACTTACGCACACAGTTAGCGACTTTAACAATGCCATTCTATCGTTGTTATGGGCGATTAGATTCGCTAGTGCCACAAGCGACTGTTGCGTGGATGGATAACTATCTGCCACAATCCCCGAGTTTAATATTTAAGGCGTCTTCACATGCACCTTTTATTTCTGAACCCACGCTTTTTGTTAATAAACTGCAGGCATTTATTAACAATTCGTTATAAACTCAAATGACAGTCACTCATATTAGTATTGTTGATGCGCTGCTGAACCGTTATTTATAATAATGAGGGAAAGATATGTTCATTCAATTTCACGTTACGATGAGTGAATTGCACTGTATGAACATTGCCAAGGGAGACGCTAGCACATGGTATTAGTTATTCCACCTCCTACGGGGATCCCTAATGCATTAAATCCAACTACGGCTGCTGTAGAGCGTGATGCGGAAAAACGCGAGATCACGCCAGCGATCACCCCTGATAGTGCATCCGCTTCAACGGGTGGTAGCACGGAAGAAAAAGATCTCCTCAGTTATAACCCGAAGAAAAACGATCCTAAGCACAAGAAAAATCCCGCTCAAGATCCATCTCTGCTTTCATCTAATGACGATGATACTGCCGTCACTAGCGAATATGTTGTTAGTGACGTTGAAGCGATCAACAACGGATTTGAAGCTGTTACTTTACCGATTGATATGGCGGATCCACCCGAAACGATTATTGCTGAAGTGTTGTTGTTACGACAAGTGATCTTGGCCAAACCAGTCCTCGATGTTGAAGAGCGTCGGCAACTGGCTGAAATTAATCACATCATTAAAAATGCGCTAGCTGATCTATTACGGTTAAAGCAACTTGATGAGATTAAAGAGTTAGCGGCACAACTCCCCGATGTAACAGGCGTATTAAAAGGTGACGTCGTGCATGCTAATGTTGTCGCTCTAGATGATCTTTTTGCTGCCTCTGTTAATGATGACGTCGATGTAGCAAAGGGCTCTGTATCAGCAAAATCGAGATTAGCCGGCGCTGTTGTGGGTTATTTTTATGGCGAAAATATCGAACCACAACCCCCTTCTCAGATAGATCATCAAGAATAATCTTATATTTATCGTTGGTTTATAGGTAACTTTCTTCGTGCTTTGCTAGTATGGACTTTATAACCATACTAATAACGAGGATGTCATGTCAGAGCAACGGATACAGCAAGCAATACAATTAATTGATGAAATAAATCAGTGTGATCCAGTCAGTGAAATTGTAGGCGGAATAGCACAGCCAAAAGAATGGTTATACGGTGTGCGCATGAGCGAATGTTTGGCTGAATTTATGCCAGGAGCATCGACAGCATTACAGATCGCAGCACGAGCACAACATATTAAGCGTTGGAGTATTCCGCGTAGTGAGCATCCACTCGGCCGTGAAGGTTATAATAAATGGCGCCAATCATTAGGCCGTTTACACGCTGAAGAAGCTATGGCGATTGCTGCACAAGTAGGTTGTGACCAAGATGAAATACAAGCTATTGGCCGCATGCTACGCAAAGAGAAATTAAAACGTGATCCGCAAGTGCAAGCGCTAGAAGATGTGATTTGTTTAGTGTTCTTAAAGTATTATTTTACTGCATTTGCAGAAAAGCATACACCTGAGAAACTGATTGTTATTGTGCAAAAGACCTGGGCTAAAATGTCTGAGAAGGGTCATGAAGCGGCACTGAAACTGCCTTTTACACCTGATCAACAAGCTTTATTGGCGAAAGCGCTCGGTTAATATTTTTCCGCTGAATTTAATACAGCAACTCACTGCCGCTTATTTGAGTGGTAGTGAATAATGATTCCTATCTGCCAAGCTGTTCTTCTCTTTCTTATATTACGTTTCTTAATTACGTTAATTGAACCTGAAAATCCCTTGATAATATCAGCTTAGTGTTAGCGTTAATCACCATTTTAATCGAATTCTTATTTGTTATTATCTGCTAATTAAATACTTTATATCTATAATCTCTCTGGTATATTGGGCTCAGCAATTACATTCGGCTAATTGGATGATTCAGGGAGTTAAAGTAAATGGAAATGGAAATAATCTCGGCAGCGGTGATGCTATTTTTGATCATGGATCCGCTAGGTAACTTACCTATATTTTTGTCTATCTTAAAACATATAGATAAAAAACGTCGACGTGCGGTAATGATCCGCGAGTTGTTAATTG
>Ga0209292_1007626_pt1 | contig 10219 bp, 1 predicted proteins | sample GOMGulsemesocosm_2_FD_184634 | JGI IMG/M metagenome (GOLD analysis project Ga0209292, IMG submission 184634) | Methane-oxidizing microbial communities from mesocosms in the Gulf of Mexico - GOM9C Gulf of Mexico (SPAdes) (version 2) | ecosystem: Environmental > Aquatic > Marine > Cold seeps...
TCGCCATTGATTATTCTAGACTAGAAATAAAATACCATTTGGCGTTGACTTTAAAAGCACTCAATCAAGATAAAGAAGCTTTTAATACCTTGTTAGAAGTAGTGAATAGTAAGCGAGACTTTTCAGAAAAAAAATCAGCTCAACAGCTGCTTAACCAATGGGCCGAGAGTTTAAGTTAATTTTATATTTAGCATTTATTTAGAAAAGTACATCCTATTTATTAACATTCTTAAGTAGGCTTTCCTGCGACATGAAAACATGTTTATTTTATTTAGGAGTACTTAGTACCCTCTAGATCTATAACACACTCCTACATCACCGCTAATTAGTTGCCATTGAATTACCTAAGTATTTTTTACGTGTTTGCTTTTGGAGTGCAATTTTTTGTTGCTCTGCTTTAGCGACACTACGTTCAGTACTAGATAAATCACTTTGAAGCATGGTAGAAGTTACTTTATTACTCTTAACAATATTAGTTAGATTCATACCTTTTTTATTGGTGCTCGCAATAGCTTGTATCTCAATTTTATTGCTTAACGCGCTTATCTCTTCTGTTAATTGTTTAACGTCTCGCTGCAGATAAACGTACTTTTCTTCCATCGATTGGTTATTCGTATAATTGATATAACTAATGGCACTAGCGCCTAAAGCCACACCAGAAATTCCTACTAATATAATTTTCAACATTTTCACCTCAAAAAAAGGGCTAACTTAATAGCCCTTTGGTTAACTTTTACAAATTACTGATTTACCGAAACACCTAAATTTTCTAAAGTCGTCACTTGTGATGCGTCAGACAGTGGAATGTTTTGAATATTTATATGCATCATCAGTTGTTGTAATTCATCATTAAGCTGTAATTGATCTTGGGTATTTCTAAGGTTTATTACTGGGGCCAAGTCAGTTACTTGTGTCTCATTAATGGATAAAAATGATAAATCGGCAAGAGTTTCAACCGGAGTTAAATCAGAAATTGATGAATAATTCAACTCCAACCCCCTGCTCAGATTAGGCAATGTGGAAGCTATCGTCGATAAAAACGCATTATTTACGGAGTCATCAAACCCAATAGATAAATACTTAAGATTAACGAGTTCTGGAATAACACCAGCGGGATCACTATCACCTACTTCAGTGGTCGTTAATGGACCATGCAAATACAGGGTTGTTAAGTGGGGCAGGTTTAATAACTGCGCTGCATCGACATTCACATCACTACTATCTAGCTGCTGAGTACTCAAAGCAATTCCTGATAGTTTAGGTAAATTAACTAATGGTGCTAAATTAAATGTTGTATCACCCCATAAGTGTAAGAAACTTAAGTTCTGTGTATTGGTTAGATGATTCAAATCTGTAACGTCCGTACCAGCTAACCATAAGTCCCTTAACCGAATACCACTGACAGAGGTTGAAAAATTCATCAGATTCGTATCGTTAAAGGCATGATTATCTAGATTTAAATTTTCAAGTTGAGGAAGATTAAACAATGGACTGTAATCACCAATTACCACAACATTAGAATTTAGATCATTAGGTAAATTCACACTATTAAGACCATATAATTTATCAATACCTTCAATACTAGACATAGCAACATCACCTAAACAATAAAGATGATGTAATTGAGCGACGTAAACTAAATCGCCTTTATTGCTATCAAAACATGTAGTTAAGCCTGTGTCGGTAAAAGTAATATCAGCTAACAAGTCAGAACGAACACTACCTGACAAACCGTTTCCGATGTAATCATTTACTTGTTCTGGATTTTCTAAAGGTATGTTATCAATCACTAAGCTCTCTAGATGACCATAATTCAATAACTGTCCTAAATCGTTAAGTTGTGTATTTCCCACATCAACAATGCGTAACTTGTGCATGCTATCAAATTCATTATGAATTTGAGTAATAGCAGTACCATTTAAGTGTATTTCTTCAAGATTATAGAAAGCTGACAAGCCCCATAACTCACTTATATTGGCGCCATCACACCATAAGCTTGTTAATTGCCCTGTGACCAACTGGTTTCCAGTATTATCAATTAAACATTGTTTAAGTACAGGGTCTTCAATCCCATCTAGATAACTGGTTAATAATTGTCCGTACGCCAGCTCACCATCAACATGAATACCAAAGTCACGTAATCGTTGCACTTGATTTTCAAGGTCAGCATTTTCAAGCACAGGAAGCATGTTTACATTTACATAGTTTAAATTAGCCAATGGCTCATTGTTCATATCTCCATCGACAAACAATTCAGATAAATCTGTTACATTAGTATGTTGAATGTTGACTGAATGAACGTCCCATAAGTGATTTATAGGTGCCAAACTAGTAATAGGTACACCTTGGAAGTCTATCGATTTCACCCCTTGATGTGTTGCCATTAAGGTTTCAAATTCAGCATCACTTAAACCACCTCCCCAACCTAAATCCAAATTTTCGAGGTTTGAAAGTGAAAGTAAAACGGTTAGGTCATTGGCACTAATATCACCATGAATACCTAATTGGGTTAATAAAGGTAAATTAGCCACTTGTGCAAACATCGCTTCATCAACTATTTGGTTACGTCGAATTGATAAACCTTTAAAATTAGGTAAAGAAATGAGATGCGTTAAATCCACATATAGACCATCCTGCCCCATAATATGCAGGTTTTCTAAAGTGGAGATTGTAGCTAACGGACTTATATCAGTCACAATAGTTTCAGAAATACCGATATGACGTAAGGATGGATGATCTACTAATACTGATAAATTTTCGTTTGAAAACTCAGGGTTATGATTTACATTAAATGTCATTAAATTAGGTAAACTAGCTACTGCACTATAGTCGTTCACTAAAGATAAACCATCTAAGTATAAATAATGTAAATTATGAAGCTGCTCTAACCCTGTTAAATTAGTAATTTCTCGCCAACCACAATCTAAGTGTTCAAGACGATCAATGTATTGATCACCGTTTAAATGTTCAATGACACATTGTTCAAATTCGCCATCTGTAAATGTAATATCAGTTAAAGCTGTTCCGGTAGTAAAATTAGGATCATGTGGAAATGCATCTGAATTATCACCAACACCATCTCCATCCGAGTCCATCGTTTCCGATGCATCATTAGGGAAAAAGTCTGAGTTATCACCAATACCATCACCATCGGAATCCAGAGATTCTGATGAATTAAATGGGAGGGCATCTAAATCATCATTTACACCATCATTATCATCATCGAAATCTATGCTATCTAAAACACCGTCATGGTCAGAATCGATATCAAGTACTTCATAAAATTGAACACGAGGTGCAATATATATGTAGGTGTTCTCTTCTGTAGAAGGAAAATTCCATGCATTGTTGTTTCTTTCTTCCCACTCTAAAACGTAAATTCGATTACCAACTTGTGCTAACGGTTGCCAATGACGAATTTTGTAACGATTACAGTAATCATTTTCATCAGCATTACACTGCCAATTTCCATCTTCGGCGCGATTGCTGTTAAAAGACAGTTGATTACTGTCGTCTGTAGACCAATACCAACGATCCCAACCATTCCCATGGTCGTCAAAATCAAACTCTTTATTCCAGATACGGCTTAGATTTGCAGATGCTTCAAACCTAAAGCCAAATACGTCTTGTAGTTCTCCCTGCTCGTTATATGCATCAGGGTCTGTTAAACCAAAACTTCCTGTTAGATATTGATTCATTAATGGCGCTATATTTGCTTCGATATCTTGAGATACAACAAGACTATATGAAGCAAGGGTTACATTACCAAGGTTAGCCGTTACATAAACACCGAAACCTGTTTCATATGATTTTGATTTAGTGATTCTAACTAACTCTCCCGTGTGTAACGTAATATTTAAAATACTATCGGCATCAAGGGACCAATCAAAGGTAATACCCAAAAGGGCTGAACTGCCAGTACCATCACTATTAAATGAAACTAAGTCACTACGTAATCTAGACCATTGATCTTCATTCTCAAGATCTGCAACCACAGGTAACGCCCAAGTATTCGCTTCTAATTCGACAGATGTCCAGCCTAAGTTAGTGAGATTTTCTAAGTTAACTAGTGTCAAAACCCTAGTATCAGTTTCAGTTTGAAATGGCTCAGGCTCTAAAGAACCTAATAATTGCTCTCGATTCCAATCATCTGTGATAGCTAAATTAGAAACTGTAACTCGCCAGAATTGCTCCTTGCCATTCTTAGGTGCCAATAACTGCCAAGTTGACTGCACTTCGGTATAAACAACCTTTATGTCGTAGTCACCATGATTCATGATAAATTCATTAGCGGCTTGTTCACTCACTAGCCCTATTTCCATCAATTCAGTTACGGTATGAGTTTCATTAGACATTATATTTGTGGTAGGAATCGTAGTCATAACATCACTCAGAAAACTATAACTTGAGATATTATGCTCAAATGGACTTTGCTCTATTAACTCTCCATCAGCGAAGTGGTAACTATGACCATTTGTTTGACCTAATTTAAAATCTGGATTATCCAAATAACCTTCAGAAATATATACATAACTTGCTAATAAATCTGCTTCAATAAAAGTCATTGCCATACCGACTTCATCGTTTTCTGGTGCGATATCAGATTCGTTTAATACACCGTCACCATCAATATCAGGATCAGAGTTATCACCCACACCATCTTGATCAGTGTCTAACCATTCATTAGCGTCGAATGGGAATGCATCATCTTCATCATTTACACCATCATTGTCATCGTCATTATCGTCATTATTACCAATAGAGTCGTTATCACTGTCTAATATTTCAAACGGGTCGAATGGGAAGTCATCATCTTCATCATGTACGCCATCATTATCATCATCCGTGTCGATACTATCGAGAACACCATCTTTATCTGAATCAATATCATGTACTTGATAAAACTGAATACGAGGTGCTATAGCAACAAATAAGTCTTCCTCTTCAGAGGGGAAGTTCCAGGTATTATTGTTACGTTCTTCCCACTCTAGTACATAAAGCCGATCGCCAACTTGTGCTAATGGTTGCCATTTACGTAAGCGATAACGATTACATTGGTCATCATTTTCTGCATCACATGACGAATAATTTTCATATTCACTATGCCAATGGCTTTGCATTGTTACCAGATTGCTTTCATCTGTATCCCAAAACCAACGGTCCCATCCGCTCCGAACTTCATAAAAATCAAATTCATTTGACAAAATTCGTGTTACGCGAGCACCGCCACTTTCAGGTCTAAAACCAAAGAAGTCTGTTAATTCTCCTTCGTCGTTATAAGCACTAGGGTTAGTTAAACTGAAGCTGTTTTGCAAGTAGTTATCGACAAGTGGCGATATGCTGGCATTCTCTTGAACAGGAACAACTAATGAATAGGAATTCAGAGTTTTTTCACTATTAGAGATAGTAAACAATACACCAAAACTGTCTTGATAAACTTTTGATTTTTGAGCGGTAACAGTTATTCCATTTGAATAAGTGAGCTGCAATAAGCCTGCACCGTCAATCTCCCAAGTAAAGCTTACACCAGACATTTCACCCGTTGCATTACCTTGGTCGTTTTCAAAAGTAAAAATATCACTTGAGATTCTAGAGCGTTGTTCATCATGCTCAAAATCTATGACTAATGGCATAGCAAATGGTTGGGCTATTAGTTCATCTTCAGTCCACGCAACCAGTTCAACTGTAGAAGTATCAATAAGGTAAACAATGGTTGATTCAGCTTCTAAAATTACATCATCAGCTTCAACTGAGCCTAATAACTGCTCTCGTTCCCAATCATTATTAAACCTATAATTATAAGTTGCCGTTTTGTAGAAGCGGAAGTAGTCACCATCAACATCTAAACGTTGCCATGTAAAAAATGGCTCACTCTGTAAAATTTCAATTTGATAATCACCATTTTGATCAATAAATGGCTGCGCAACTTCCCAAGAAATTATCCCCATATCAGCTAAATCACTGACATCTATGTAAGTAATACTTTCAACTGGAGTTTCAGGAATTGCCGTCATCACGTCATTATTGAAGTCATAACTATATGTATTTTCGTCAAAAGATGTACTAACGACCAACATTTCGTTATCAAAGCTGTAAGTACTACCATTTTCTTGCCCTATTCTATAATCGGGATTAGTTAAATGCCCTTTAGCAATAACTATATATGATGGTAATAGTTCTGACTCAGTAAAACTTAATGCAGATGTTACTTCATCATTGTATGGGTCAATGTCATTTTCATTTATTACACCATCACCATCAATATCAGTATCGGAATTATCACCAATACCATCCTCATCTAAATCTTCCGATTCTGTTTCATCTAGAGGGAATGCGTCATCGTCATCGTTAACACCATCGTTATCGTCGTCGTTATCAGCGTTATCACCAATTAAATCACCGTCAGTATCGGCTGACTCATTTCGGTCAAATGGGAAATCATCTTCTGCGTCAGTTACACCGTCATTGTCATCATCAGTATCAATACTATCAAGAACGCCATCTTTATCGGAGTCAATATCAAGCATTTGATAGAACTGAATACGTGGGGCAATGGCTACATACAGGTCTTCTTCACCAGATGGGAAGTTCCATGTATTGTTATTACGCTCCTCCCATTCAAGAACGTAAAGTCGATCTTCGACTAATGCTAATGGTTGCCATTTCCTAATACGAAAACGATTACATTGATCATCATTATCAGCATCACACGATGAATAATTTCTGTATTCACTATGCCAATGACTTGAAATAGATACTGTTTCTAAATCTTTTTTCCAGAACCATCTATCCCATCCACTTCCTTCATAATCAAGGTCGAAGTATTGATCAGTGAGACGAGTTACTTTATTCCCTGCACTTTCAAGTCGGAAACCATAAAATTCAGTTAATCTCCCCTCTTCGTTATAAGCGTCAGGATTTGTTAAACTAAAACTGTTTTGTAAATAACTATCAACGAACATATCTACAGAAGCATCATCAACTGTCATCATACCTAAGCTATAGGTTGTTAGCATTTTCTCTGTGTTTGAAGCAGACAAATAAATAGCATAACCTGTGTCATAACTTTTAACTTTTTGTAATGTTGCGGTAGTAAATTCATCTAAAGATATTTGTAATAGTCCATCACTATCAATCTCCCAAGTGATCGTTCCATCATAAATCATTGTTTGAGCAGTGCCATCATCAGAGAATGTGACAACATCACTCTGAATTCTAGATAATTGGTCTTCATTCTCTATATCAACTACAACAGGAAGCGCCCAGGTATTATTGAGTAATTCACTTTCTGTCCAAGCAATAGAAGTTAATTGCTCAAAGTAATGCAGTTTAGTAGTAAAATCACTTATATTTTCGACAGGAACTTCGTCGATAGATCCCGTTAACTGCTCTCGCTCCCATTCATCCACAATTAAATAGTTATCTTTATCGACTTGCCAGAATCGATCAAAATCGGTACCTTTTTCTATTAATTGCCACGAACTGCTCGTTAGAGCAACTTGCACTTCAACTTGGTAATCGCTATTACTAGTAATAAAATTATCAATCGACTCTTGTGAAGCTAAACCATAATTACCTAGCTCACTAATTCTTATATAGGTTGTTGATGAAACATCTGATGTTGCACTTAACGTCATCACATTATTTTCAAGCGCATAATCATAATTTTCTTGGTCTGTTCGAGTCATTTTAACCAATTGACCATCAGCAAAATTATATGTTTGCCCATTTGAAAAACGTAAAGCGAAATCTGGTTCATCAAGATGCCCATCTGTGATGGCTATATAAGATGATGCCAAAAGAGTTGCATCAAAAGGTATAGCTTCAGAAACTGTGCTATCACTTGGGTCTAAATCATTATCATTTGAAACACCGTCACCATCAATATCAGTATCGGAGTTATCACCAATACCATCACCATCCGTATCTAACCATTCACCTGCATCAAGAGGTAAATCGTCTTCATCATTTGGATAGCCGTCACCATCTTTGTCTTTATCAAAGTTGTCAGGAATACCATCATCATCGATGTCATCAAAACTAAATGCTGCCAAAATGTCAGCTTTCGCGACATCATTAAATAACAATTCATCGACAGCTTCACTACCTGCAGCCTTTACGAAACCTCTTCGAACAACAATTTGTCCGGGCTCTGATTCGCTATCTTCAAAAACAAACGGCATTAGCTCTTCTTCATCAACCTCGTTCTCTAATAAAGATTGAACTGAACTTGGAATTGAATAGGAATAAAGATCGTTATCGCCAATAGTGGTTTTATCAACAATGACTGTGTCTATAAGCTCAGGGAATTCACCATTGTCGAAATGCTTAATGAATTTAGCAACAAGATTGCTGCCATCGATAGTTCCATCATTAGAAAACAAATAAGCTTGAATTGAAAAACCGTTATGACCTGAAACCCATATACCACCATTAACATCATTTATACTTGTGCCAGGTACGTGTACAATTTCGGATAAACTTGATGCTAATTCAGGTTGATTATTTTCCCAACTTACCGGAACACCATTACTACAATTAAGGCTCTGTGCAATCCAATCATCACAGAAAAACTCGTACGAATTAGTTTCACGAATAAATTCGATAAAGTACCCCTCTGCTCCAGCAGAGAAGTTAACATCACTACCGATTACTCCCATAAACTCATCATCAAGCAACTGAGTTAATGCTAATGATTGAATATCAACGGCCATTAAATTGGCTTTTTTCTCGCCATCAGTTGATGTAATTAGAGCAGTTTCACCACCTTCAACGTATCCAGTAACACTAAAGTTATCTTCGTTTTCTACAATGCCATCACTCGTTACAATACGGTCTAAGCTTTCATCTACTTGAGAAACCCATGCACCTGACTCGATATCGTAGAAAAATAAGCTTTCAGCGACTGCATCCATTAATGTGCCATATTCATACTCTAGCGATTCAATTTCCCCCTTATCACCGCGGTCATCATCGCCTTCAAACCAAGAAACACCACTTGTAAAAGCGCTTTGTTCATTTGTCGCTACAATCCCACGAGCTGAAATAGAACCACTTTCCAAGCAAGCTTGGCTGGTATTAGCATCAATAGTTTCGTTAAATGTCAATGTGAAAGTGTTAGTCAAGCTATCGTATACACCATCGCTAACAATTAAATCACTTTCTTCATTTTCTGAAGTAAGGGTAAAGTTACCTGCATGATCAATAACACCGCTTACTTTAGCTGTTGCATCATCTTGATCTTCTTCACCAACTAAAGTGATTAATTCACCATTTTGTGTAGCTAATATAATGAATGCCTCATTTTCATCAGCTTTACATTCCCCGTTTTCACCAGAGCTTGTGAAATTAATACTTGATAACCAACGACCAGATAAATCAAAACTAAATTGGTCACAAACGTCGCCAACACCGTTTACATCAACATCAGATTGATCTTCATTCGAAACAGAAGGACAATTATCAGCATTGTTACCGATTAAATCGCTGTCAGTATCTAACGTTTCAGTTGGATCATCAGGAAAAGCATCTTCATCATTATTGATACCATCACCATCGCGATCTTCATCAAGTTCGTCTGGAATGAAATCGCCATCCATATCGGCAGGCACACTATTAGGATCTAGTGGATCCGTTTCTACAGTAATTTCATTGGTATCAGAGAAACCATCCCCATCATCATCGGTATCAGCATTATTACCTGTACCATCACTATCTGTATCTAGTGTTTCACTGCTATCAAGAGGGAATGCATCGTCATCATCCAAAGCTCCGTCCCCATCATCGTCAGTATCGGTATTATTACCGATACCATCTAGGTCTGTATCTAAGGTTTCACTGCTATCTAGAGGAAATGCATCGTCATCATCCAAAGTACCGTCACCATCATCGTCGGTATCGGTATTGTTACCTGTACCGTCACCGTCTGTATCTAGGATTTCACTGTTATCGAGAGGGAATGCATCGTCATCATCCAAAGTACCGTCACCATCATCGTCAGTATCGGTATTGTTACCGATACCGTCGCCGTCTGTATCTTGGGTTTCACTGCTATCAAGAGGAAATGCATCGTCAGCATTCATAACACCATCACCATCACGGTCATCATCTATGACATCAGGAATAAAATCGCCATCTAGATCATCTGGAACGGAATTACCTGAAGTTGGGTCTGTACCAGCAGCAGTTTCATTAGCATCAGAAAATCCATCGCCATCAT
>Ga0209292_1007630_pt1 | contig 10215 bp, 5 predicted proteins | sample GOMGulsemesocosm_2_FD_184634 | JGI IMG/M metagenome (GOLD analysis project Ga0209292, IMG submission 184634) | Methane-oxidizing microbial communities from mesocosms in the Gulf of Mexico - GOM9C Gulf of Mexico (SPAdes) (version 2) | ecosystem: Environmental > Aquatic > Marine > Cold seeps...
GGTGTGCCCACGCCCAATCAGCAGCAACGGTTCTTTTTAAATTAGGATAAGCATTTGATTTTTCAGCTCTTGTCATTTGTAAAGGAATATAAACATACTCTTTTGTTCCATCAGTATATTCAACAATTAAGTCTATTGGCATTGGTAACCTTCCTTTACGTTCTAGGGTAACAGTATTACCTTTAACTGATTTAATAGCATAATCAACAGTTTTAGTAGTTTGTGTCCATCCTGTTAAATACCAGTCTAATTCAAACCCAGAAACTTTTTCAGCAACTCTTTTAAAATCATTTGGTGTAGGGTGTTTAAACTTCCATTGGTTGTAGTATTCATTTAAAGTCTCTGCTAATTTATCTTCTCCAATAATATATCCTAATTGCGCTAAGAAAATTTCTCCTTTACTATAGGCAGCTATTCCATAAGCCATATTAGAATGATATCTGTCAGCGCATGTAGTTTGTGGCTCTTCTTTTCCGGTAGAAACTAAATAATTATAATTTCTATAGGCACCTGAAAACGGGTTTTCTTTCCCTTCTCCTTCTGCTAAATCAGAAATATATGAAGTCATCCCTTCGTCCATCCATTCATGTTTTGTTTCGTTAGTAGCTAATAAATGCTGAAACCAAGCATGTGCCATTTCATGTGCGGTAACACCAATTAAACTACCTAGCTTTCGTTGCCCTGTAATTAAAGTACACATGGCATACTCCATACCTCCATCACCACCTTGGATTACTGAATATTGTTTCCAAGGATATTCACCAATGTGCTTGTTATAAAAAGCAAGTAATTTTGCTGTTGCTGGTTGTAGTTTTTTCCAGTTTTCTTTAATATTTTCATCGTTTTTATACAAGAAATGTAAGTCAACTCCATTAGCTCCTTTAATTTTATCGTGTATATAATCAGGATCGGCAGCCCAAGTAAAGTCATGTACATTTGGCGCTACAAAATGCCAGGTTAGTTTTTTTCCAGCCGTTTTAACTTTTGTATTGGCATCCTCATACCCATGACCAATTTGATTAGGGTTTTGTAAATATCCAGAACCTCCTACAGTATAGTTTTTATCGATAGTTAATTTTACATCAAAATTTCCCCAAACTCCATGGAATTCTCTGGCGATATAGGCATCAGCGTGCCAACCCTCAAAATCATATTCTGCCATTTTGGGGTACCATTGCGTCATGGACAATGCAACACCTTCTTTACTATTTCTTCCTGATCTACGAATTTGTAAAGGAACTTGTCCTAAAAAATCCATATTAAAAGTTACTTTTTCACCAGCTTTGATTGGTTTATTTAAGGTAACTTCTAATACCGTTCCTACGGTTTTATAACTAACAGATGTTCCGTTTTGTGTTAAAGATTGTACTTTAATAAAACCAGTTTCGTTAGGTTTTAGTGTTTTTATTCTGCTTACCTTATTAGGGTTTTCTTTTGTGCCAAGGTTTGTCGTCATTCTTCCGTCAGGATCGGGAACGTTTTGTAAGCGTGCATCCATTTCACTCCCAGGTTGGAAAGCGTTAAAATACAAATGGTAATACACTTTAGTTAATTCATCAGGTGAATTGTTGGTGTATACTAATTGCTGCTTACCCTGGTATTGATAATTCTCAACATCCATATCAATGTCCATTTTATAGTCTACATGTTGTTGCCAATAGGTAGATTTTGATGTAATTGAAGTAGAGTTTGTAACTGTTTGAATACTTGGTTGTATTGCATTTTCAGTTGTTTTACAAGAAAACAGTGAAATAGCTGCAAGACCTAGAAAGAAAGATTTTTTCATGAAAAGATGATATTTAAATATTTTTCGTCAAACTGAATTTATTTCAGTTCCTCATAAGTGTTTATTTTAATAGAGATGAGATTCTGAACTTAGTTCAGAATGACGTCCAAATAAACAGTGTTAAAAAATAAAGCACTAAAATAAAAAAACCTCAGCAATTATTGCTGAGGTTTAGTATATATTTATGATGATATATTTATGACTTTGACATCATTTCTGCCATAATCAATGCATTGTATGCATTTACAATTTTACCACTTGTAGATACTTCATTTAATGTTTTTTTGTTATCAGCATCACCAGACATAATCACGGTTGATTTAATTGGTAACCCAGAAGTCATTAAAATTTGTTTTACTTGAGCAGCTTTTAATTTAGGGTAGTAAGAACGTATTAAAGCAGCAACTCCAGCAACATTAGGTGAAGCCATAGAGGTACCTTGTAAGTGTTTGTATTTGTTATGAGGTACTGTAGCGTAAATTTTTACTCCTGGAGCAAAAACATCCACATTAATTTTACCGTAGTTTGAAAAATTAGCTACTAATTCAGAACCGTATTTGTAGTTTAATGCACCTACAGTTAAAAAGTTATTAGCAATTTCAGCACCATTATCTACTTGATCATTTGGGTAGATGTTTTTAGTATCTAAATCAGTACCGTCATTTCCTGCAGCATTTACAATTAATACATCGTGATCAGCAGCATATTTGATTGCGTCGTATACCCATTTAGAATGTGTAGAGTATGATTTACCAAAACTAGTATTGATAACTTTAGCACCATTATCTACTGCATAACGGAAAGCTAATGCGATATCTTTATCGTACTCATCACCGTTAGGAACTGCTCTTACCGTCATAATTTCTACATTATGAGCAATACCGTTCATTCCTTTACCATTGTTACGTTCCGCAGCAATAATACCCGCTACATGTGTTCCGTGTAAAGCTTCGTCTTTGTCTGGCCCCCACATAGTATTGTTACCGTAGGTAGTATCAGTAATATCGTTAGGGTTATCTTTTACAGCTCCTCTAAAGTCATTAGTCATACTTAAGTGACTGTTTAAACTATCGGTGAAATGATCTACAGCTCCTTTAATTCTTTCAGCAAAAATTGTTAATGAATCAAAACCATTTCCGTAAGCCATTCCTGCAATTTGTACGTTTTGCAATAATGCTTCATCTTCTGTTTTTATAGCTTTTACATCTTCTTTAGTATAATCTTTTTTACCAAAGTGTTTTGCAAGCGCTTCATCAGCAGCAGTAATTTTTTGAAGCATTCCTTCATATTGAGCCTTACTTCCAACCGCTTGTTGATATTGTGTATCATATTCTTTTTGAGCGTTTGCAACAGTAGTAGCATCAGCTAAAGATTTATCTCTTAAAATTCGTACAAATTCTAAGTTTTCATCTGCGATATCTCCTAAGAAATTCCACCCATGAACGTCATCGATAAATCCGTTTTTATCATCATCTTTTCCGTTATTTGCAACTTCTTTTTTGTTGGTCCAAAGTACGTTTTTTAAATCTTCATGCTCAATATCAACACCAGAATCAATAACTCCAACAACAACAGTTTTTCCTTTCTTTCCTTTTAAGAACTCATATGCCTTATCAACACTCATCCCTGGAATAGTATCCTTAACTAAATCTAAATGACTCCAAGTATTTAACTCTGTTTCGGTTAATTTACTAACTTTTAAGGGAGTACTATCAATGTTCGTGATAGGGGTAGACACAACATTAGTTGAGCCACAACTAGCAAGAATCATTGCTGCTGTAGCCGATAAGAATAATGGTTTAATCAATTTCATAATCCGTTTTTATTAATTTTATTTATAAATAGTTTAATTGAGTACTTGATGTATTTGTTGTTATTTTATATAATTTGTTACAGAGAATACTCTCAAAATGTAAATTTTATGATAATTTTAAGATTATCGTACAGAGAATATTTCATCACATGTAAATCGTTCTTTTAGCACAATCCCTTTTTCAGAATGTTGTACGGTAACAATCTCGTTATGTGCATCATGCTCCAAAAATAAGTAAAAATTTTCAGATGCAGCGATATTTAAAAATTTAGCTTTTTCATCAAGACTTAATAAAGGCCTGGTGTCATACCCAGTTATATAAGGTACTTTCAAATGCCCAAGGGTTGGCATTAAATCAGCCATAAAACAAATTGTTTTTCCATTGTGATTTATATGTGGAATCATTTGCTTTTCAGTATGGCCATCAATAAACAACACACCAAAGTCTAATTCAGACTGTTTTACAAAATCGCCTGACGTAGGTGTATTTATAAAAGAAAGTTGTCCAGATTCCTGCATTGGAAACAAATTTTCTTTTAAGAAAGATGCCTTTTCTCGGTTGTTTGGCTCAACAGCCCATTGCCAATGGTTTTCGTTTGTCCAGAACTTTGCATTTTTAAAAGAAGGCTTGTACCCTGTACGCTCTTTATTCCACTCAATACTTCCTCCACAATGATCAAAATGCAAGTGTGTCATAAATACGTCGGTAATATCATCACGATGAAACCCGTATTTTGCTAAGGATTTATCTATTGATAAATCACCCCATTGGTGGTAGTATCCAAAAAACTTATCAGATTGTTTATCACCCATCCCTGTATCAATAAGTGTCAATCGGTTTCCGTTTTCTATTAATAAACAACGAGCGGCAATATCTATAAGATTATTATTGTCAGCAGGATTGGTTTTTTGCCAAATTGTCCTAGGAACAACGCCAAACATAGCACCGCCATCCAGCTTAAAATTACCTGCTTCTATAGGGTATAAATTCATGAAATAGTATTTTGATCCCACTAGTGGGTTTAATTCCTCGAGATTTATGTTTAACGAAAAACATTATTGTTAATCGCACAACATAGCTTGTATTGAGGGGACTTATTTTTACAAAATTATTGAAATTAATACTATGAATGAATTTTTTTTCAGAAAATTACTCAAAGGTTTATACTAATTTCTTTAGTTCATTAGCAAAGATTTTCATCTTTTTAATCTCATTAGTACCAGCCAAACGTTCTTTTGTAAATATCAATAAAGCATAACCATTAGATTCTACATGAAAAGTAGGATTATGAAGAAATAATTGAGCTAATTCAGGTGTGATTAATTGTTGTATGGCAAAATCATCTTCACCTTTTATGTAAAACTTTTTAGAGAACTCAGGTTCCTTTTCAATTTTAATATCTTTAAAACCAGCATAATGATAGATAAGTTCTAACAAACCTTCTCGATGTATGGAAAAAACTGGTAGAATATGATCGAGTTCGGTATAAAACATTGTTGCTCTAACAACTTCCTTTGCAATAAACTCTCCTTCATAAAACTCTATATCAAATACTTTAAAAACAGCATCTTTTTTACCAATTTCATTATAGGTGTGATTAATAGTTTTTGTTTTGAAATAGATAAAATTTTCTAAATACTCAGTTTCTATTTTCTTTCTTACGGTGTAACTATAATCTAATTCCTTGGCGATTGATTTTATTAATTCCTGACGATTGGTAAGTACTCCAGTAGACTCTAACACTTTTTTAACAGGAAGCATTTTTCTTAGCCCGAAAGGATGCTTTGAACCTGCATCTAAAAGATCTAAGCCAATAATTTCTAAGTTACCGCCTTTTTTTCTAAAGATTTCTTTATAATCAGCCATACTTTCCATTACGGTATGATCGACGAAATCACACAATGAAAAATCAATAATAGCTTCTTCAGTTTCCGGAATGGTATCTAATTTACGTTTTAACTTAGAGTAGTTTAAAAATGTACAAAAATTCTTGACACTTACATAATAATTGTTTGTATCCCTTTCTTTAAACATTAACACATTAGGTTTAAGAATGTTCCTAAAAAAATGCATTAAACTCTTATTAATGATCAAATGAATTACTCCTGTTACAAAAATCCCTGCTAAAATTCCTTCTATTAAACCAATACTAATTGTTACAATTAATGTCGTTAAGAAAATAAATCCTTGCTCTTTACCTATTTTAAAGGTATCTATTATTTTTGAAGGATGGGCTAATTTCCAACCAGTAAAAACTAAGATAGCCATTAGTGCAGGTAAAGGAATACGGGTGAGTTCAGTACTAAATAATACAATGAATACAACTAAAAAAGATGCGTGAAAAAAATTAGAAGACCTATTACTAGCACCATTATTTACGTTTACGGAGCTTCGTGCAATAACAGTTACAACATTTAACCCTCCTAAAAACCCTGCAATTATATTGGCAAAACCAATAGCTTTAATATCTCTATTTACATTGGAACGTCTTTTTTCGGGATCTAATTTATCAACTGCTTTGATACTCAATAAGGATTCAATACTAGCAATTAGGGTTAAACTTAATACTACTGACCAAAAACCAAGGGTACCAACTTTATTAAAATTAGGAGTAGGAATATTTGCAATAATTTCATGAGCTTTAGGAATTCCTGAAATCATGTAATCAGGGTGAATTGGGTTGGGTAATTGTAATACCAATTCATAATAATAACTGAATCCGATAGCCAATAAAACAATCCACATTGGAGCTGGAATTAATTGTAGGTATTTGTTTCTTATTTTGGCGTAAAAAACCATGATTACTAAACTTATTACTCCTGAGAGCATTGCAAAAGTTAGGCTTGTATCTCCATAAGAAAATGATTTTATTATGGTTTGAGGAATTTCTGTTAGATATTCTAGGCTACCATTTTTAGAAATCCTATTTCCCATCATGATGTGAAATTGTTTTCCTAAAATAATTAATCCAATTGCGGCTAACATTCCTTGTATTGCTGATGAAGGGAAGTAATTAGATAGTTTTCCTAAACGTAAAAAACCAAGAATAAGCATTAATAAGCCAGAGCATATTACAGCTGCCAAAACAATTAAATAACCTTGGTGTATTCCTTCGACGCCAGTTAAACCACTTTGATCGGCGTATAATAATACAGCACCAGCAACCACACCAACTAATCCATTTCCAGGACCTGTAATGGTTACATTACTTCCACCTAATATAGCCACTAATACACCTCCAACTACTGCCGTTACAATTCCGGCAATTGGAGGTACTTCAGATGCTAATGCTAAACCAATACCTAAGGGTAATGCAATAAGTGATACCACAAAACCAGCAAAAATATTTTTTGGTAATGCCGTAAAAAAGGACTTTATGTTTCTTGAGTTTGTCAATGAATAATTAATACGTCGGTTGGTAATTCAGATAAAATATAATCAATATCTTGGGGGAATATCTTGTCCCAAAAGGTTGATTTTTCAGGTTTATTCATCACTAATAAATCTGCTCGTTGAATTTTAGCATAATGCCCAATAGAATATCCTCGTGTTCCGAAAATCCCTTGAGATTTAATGGAGATATCTTTTTTTAGTGAATCGTCTATTTCATTTAAAATAGTTGAAACCCTTGATATTTCTCGTTCTAAAATTTGCTCTTGTAATAAGGTTGATTTTTCTAAAGATTTATCATCGTCCACCTTTATCGTTACTTCGCTTTGTGCAATTTCCTCAACAATAGTTATTTTATTAGTTCCTATGGCGTTTGCAAATTCAAATGAAGCCTGTATTGTGTTGTATGTTTTTGGGTGTTTTAAACCATTTACAACAATATGTCTACATTGTACTCTTTCAATAGAGGGTTTAATAAACAACAATAGAGAACAAGGTGCTTTTTTTGCTATTTTTTTAGCAACAGCTCCTAAGTAATACCTCTTTGATTTCTTTCGCTTAGCAGCCCCTAAAATCAATAAGTCAGCTTTGTGATTTTTACAAGCATTTATTATGACATCTACGGGATTACCACTTTTCCATATAACAGTAACATTCTCTTTAAATTCAGGGAAAGCATTACAGTACTCAGAAATTTGTAGCTCTTTTTCGTTATTTTTTTCGCCTACATGAACCAAAATTACTTTCGAATTTAAAAAACTACCTAATCGTAAGGTTTCAAAAACATTTGCTTTTAGATTTGGAGAGAATGCAATACCAGTTAGTATAGTGCCGAAATGAGTCATCTGGCTAAGATATAAAAATTATCAAGCCTATAAAAGTTTGTTTTTTATATAACTTTCTTTTTATGTGTTTAGGAATAGAGTTTATCAATTTAAGCCTGCCAAGGCTAATTATAGTTAATAATAAATAAATATATAGGCAGGCTCAAAAAGATAGGTGTTATATTATTTTAAATGTACTTAATTTTAGTCGTTTTAAAAATAGGAAATGAGTGAAGTGCTTACTTGAATGAGTAAACGATATGAAATTATAAGCAAAGTGGAAAGTCATATGACTTTCCACTTTGCTTATAATTTATACTATGAGAGCTATTTCTGTTTAAAAAGAAAAGGAATTTCAGTTTTATCATTAGAAATGATGGCTTTTAGATTTTTCCCATCAAAAGAATAACTAATTTTTTTAGGAAACTCGTTTTGTTTGTTTTCACATGTAAAGCTATTCGTTTTATTAGAAATAAGCTTAAAAAGTGTTGGAGCCTCATTAACTCCAACTACTTCAAAATTCCAAAGACTATTAAGTTTAATCAATCTAATATTCTCTTTAAAAACGGTATCCTTGCCTTTAAGTGTACATCCATAACCAATATATTCGTCCTTGGATTTTTTAGTCCAGGATTCATAGGTTTTAGTTCCTTTACTATTATTAGTTCGCTCCCAGTTTCCGAGCATCCAATCAAATTGTGCTTCTTCTTTTGATTTACTACAAGAACAAACTAGAAATATTGTTGAAATTAAGATGAATTTATTCATAGGGTCTTATTAAGACTTTGGTAATTTATCAAATCCCATATGGTATAATGTAAAAGCAAAAACATCTACATGTTCAGCTATTTGCATAGCAACTGGTTTTCCAGCACCATGACCAGCATTGGTATCAATACGTATTAAAACGGGTAAATCACCCGCTTGTTTATCTTGTAATTCAGAAATAAATTTAAACGAATGCGCAGGTACAACTCGATCATCATGGTCGGCTGTAAGTACCATTGTTGCAGGATATTTAGTCCCTTTTTTTACATTGTGCACTGGAGAATACCCTTTTAAATAATCAAACATTTCTTTAGATTGTTCAGAGGTACCATAATCATATGCCCATCCTGCTCCAGCAGTAAAAGTGTGGTAACGGAGCATGTCTAAAACACCAACAGCTGGTAAAGCCACTTTCATTAAATCAGGACGTTGTGTCATAGTAGCCCCTACTAATAAACCACCATTAGACCCTCCTTTAATTGCTAAATAATCACTTGATGTATACTTGTTTGTCATTAAATATTCAGCAGCTGCTATAAAATCATCAAACACATTTTGCTTCTTTAATTGTGTGCCAGCATCATGCCATTTTTTACCATATTCCCCACCACCACGTAAGTTAGGAACAGCGTAAATACCACCTTGTTCTAACCATATGGTATTTGCAATACTAAAACTTGGTGTAAGGTTGATATTGAACCCTCCATATCCATACAGAATGGTTGGGTTTTTACCATCTAATACAATACCTTTTTTATGGGTAATGATCATAGGTACTTTAGTTCCGTCCTTAGAGGTATAAAAAATTTGTTTAGACTCATAATTATCAGAATCAAAATCAATTTCTGGTTTTCTATATACTTCAGCAGTTCCTTCTTTTGGATTGAACTTATAAATAGTACTTGGGTTGGTATAATTGGTAAATGAAAAGTATAAGTCCTTAACTTCTTTTTTACCTCCAAAACCACCAACACTACCTACACCAGGTAGTTCTATCTCCCTGACTAATGTACCAGAATAATCGTATTGTTTTACTTGAGAAACAGCATCTTTCATATATTCTGCAAAGAAATAACCCGCACCATTACTTGTAGATAACACATTTTCTGTTTCAGGAATAAAATCTACCCAGTTTCCTACTTCAGGGGTTTTAGCACTAACCGTTACCACTTTTTTATTAGGAGCGTTTTTATTGGTAACAATAAATAACTTGTCACCATCATTTTCAATCACACTAGCATCAAAATCAAAATCTTTCACCATTTGTACTAATGGTGCATTAGGTGTTCTTAAATCTTGAATAAATAAGTCGTTTCCAGAGGTAGATTCAGCTCCTGAAATGATTAAGTACTTATCATCTTCTGTAACGCCACCTCCAACATAGCGTCTTTTTTGACCTTTTTTTCCTCCAAAAATTAATTGGTCATCACTTTGTTTAGTTCCTAGGGTATGGAAATATAATTTATGTTGATCAGTTTTAGCTGATAGTTCACTTCCTTTTGGCTTGTCATAACTAGAATAATAAAAACCTTCGTTTCCTTTCCAGGATAATCCAGAAAATTTTACATCAATTAAAGTATCTTCTTTAATTTCTTTAGTTTCAGCATCCATAACGATTACTTTTCTCCAATAA
>Ga0209292_1007634_pt1 | contig 10213 bp, 9 predicted proteins | sample GOMGulsemesocosm_2_FD_184634 | JGI IMG/M metagenome (GOLD analysis project Ga0209292, IMG submission 184634) | Methane-oxidizing microbial communities from mesocosms in the Gulf of Mexico - GOM9C Gulf of Mexico (SPAdes) (version 2) | ecosystem: Environmental > Aquatic > Marine > Cold seeps...
TAAGTGAGTTTCGTTTATTACAGTACTAAGGTAGAAAACCGTATTCTTAGTGAAGCGAAACTCGATATTATTAATCTGTTAGAACCATTTAGACCAAATAGTGGTATAGGTTTTTGATACCAACAGGTATGCCTAGATTATGTCATGAGTTAGTCTAGCAATACTCTCGCATTATCACCTTGCTCATAAATACAGAGACTTACACTGGATAATGCCTTAATTTCTTTAAGATCAACAGTAAGGCTTTGATTACCCCGAGATATATTACCATTCAAACGGTCAACCAATTTTTTTACTTCGGCTAATGCAGCGTTGGCTTTAGGCACACGGGTTTTAATAAAGGTAAACCATTTCTCTCCCATATTTTTGGCCACTTTTTTAATAACCTCCGTATTGGTGATGGTAAAGGGTTTATCTAAAGTGCCACCGTCACGTAAGATGTCATAAATAATATGGCCATTTTTTTTCGCTGCCATCATATTTTTAGTATTTAACTGTAATTCACCAATATTCCCATTGGCCATTTTAAGAAAAAATTTAATGTCTTTATAGCCAGCATCAGTAGCGCCACAATTAAACTTTGCATCGAGCCCTTTACTCGTTCCATAACGGTCTTTCATTGCCGTTTGAAAGTGTTGTAATTGCGTAAACTCTTCTGTTAATGAAATCATTGCTTTGGCGTTTACCATGTCTTCCATATTGTCAAAAATTACGGTCATACGAGCAGCATCTTTTAAATCACCAATATCATAATTTCTTTTGCGATTTGTTATTTTATCAAGTGCGCCATGAAAATCTTTAACACCGAAATAAGCACCCGGCGGTTGCTTTACTATGCCATTACACGCAGAAGAAATTTTTTCCGCATAGTTTTTAAGTGCTTCTTGAGCTTCAATGGTTTCAAAAAACATCATAAACAACTGTTTACGTTTTAATTGGGTATTGGCTAGCTGACTTCTTGAAGCATTGCTATGCTGACCTGTTTTCATGGTACTTTTTGTTTTTTGATCGAGATAATTATGGATAGAGCCCTGGCCCGTCATTATGTCGATAATAGATTGGTCTTGTGCTTTATTTGCATCGTTTGAATACTCGAATGAGGCCAGTTTTTGTTTTAACTGTTGAATTTTATGTTGATAATCTTTTACATTAACGAGACGAAAACCTTGAGACATATGGTTTTGGAGATTTATTTTAGACATTACAGTCGCACGGTTTTTCTTTATTTGTGCTGGTGTTAATTCTATTGAGTTATTATTTGAATTGTTGCCCGGCATTAGATAGTCCTCAATGTTTCTACTTGTTTGAATTGTTTCTATTGTTATTTTAGTTTTAAGTTACTTACACATAATTTATTCAAAATAAATCGATTTTTCTACACTCAATTGCCATGAAATCGAAGCTCAAGAAATCAGGAGAGTATTTTATGATGATGCGCAGTCATTTAAAACCTAGTTTACCAACCCTACGACTTTTTATACGCTAATTGAGGATAACATTACTTATCTTGAATTCCAGTGATAATTACTTCTAAAGGAGCTTTAATTAAATAGAATTCATTATCGAATAACTAGCTGTTAGGTCTTCCACCCTCTGAATTGTTTTGACTAGTTAGCTAATATTTTAGGACGGTTTAATTTATTACGACAAATTTCTCGACCAGATGAGTCATGGCCAACTAGGTGAAAAATAGATTTTCCTATATCGATTCCAAGAATGTTAATAGTACACATGATAATTCGCCTCATTTAGTAGTCCTCCCTAAGTGTAGATTAGTGGAGGTGGACCATCTCATTAGTGCCTTTCAACTTTTCACTTTGTATAACATAGCATCAGCCGCGTATTAAATTACCGGTTACTTACAAGGTCCATTTTTGGTTTTCACATCATAATCATAAACATTACCGATTTTATCAATTTTAAAATGGCAACAATCGTCAAAGACCTGTTTTAGTAAAGCTCTACTCTTTTGTACCCGGGATTTAAGTGTTGAGTAACTTAACCCTAACTGTTCAGCATATTGCTTTTGCGATTGATTATTTAAATCAATCGCGGTCAATAAGCTGGCGTGCTCTTCTGGCAGGGAATTAATAAAGGGGGAGATACAGTTTGATAAGTCAATATCACCTTCTTGTGATACCTCAAAAGGCGATAGCTCTTCATTAGTCGCAGTTTGAGCACGACCTTTCTTGCGATAGTAATCAATGATGGTGTTATTGGCGATTTGAAATAACCACGATTTAACACTTTTTTGTGTTTTTACCGCGTTGAGGTTGTTATAGGTTTTTATCAAAATATCTTGCAATAAGTCTTCTACATCGGCTTCATTGGAGACTTTAGCATGTAAAAATCGCTTTAATGCCCCTCGGTATTCTAACCATATATCTTCTATTTTCATTTACTGACACTCTCGAGTATTTGGCTGAAAACCGTAATTATTGAGTTTTTAAAATATTTATCGTTATATTTTCGTCTTTTTGTAAGGTTAGTCGTCTTATGGGTAACTAAAACCTAATAAAGCAATTGGAATGAGATATGAGTTTCTTACAAAACGAAAAATTTAACCTAACCCCTACCGTTAACAAAGCTAGCATACATAAACCAAGAGTATTAATGTTATATGGCTCATTGCGTGAAACTTCATTTAGTCGATTAACGGCTGAAGAAGCAGGGCGTATATTGGAAAAAATGGGCGCAGAAGTAAAGTTTTTTAATCCTAAGGGATTGCCGTTATTTGATAATAGTGACTCCCTAGAGCACCCTAAAGTAATTGAACTTAGAGAATTAGTAACATGGTCTGAAGCGCAAGTTTGGTCATCACCTGAGCTACATGGCAATATGTCAGGTGTCATGAAAACCCAAATAGATTGGATACCTTTATCACTTGGCGCCGTTAGGCCGACACAAGGCAAAACCTTAGCCGTTATGCAAGTCACTGGAGGCTCGCAAAGTTTTAACGCCATCAATAATATGCGAATATTGGGCCGTTGGATGAGGATGTTAACAATCCCTAATCAATCGTCTGTAGCAAAAGCTTATAACGAGTTTACCCCAGAGGGATTAATGAAAGCGTCACCTTATAGAGACCGTATTGTTGATGTCATGGAAGAGTTAATGCGTTTTACTTATTTAACACGGGACCAAAACGAATTTTTACTCGACAGATACAGTGAAAGAAGTGTTGAACAAACTAAATTGTTAGTGGTTTAACATCACAATAAGGAGAGAATAGAAAAATAAACTATAACGCCAGTAACTACATTGCTGGCGTATTTCGTCTGGTAGGTGATCAGCTATTTACCCGCTTTAACTGTTAATGATTCATTTAGTGGTAATGTGATTTCAAATATTACCCCACCGCCTTCACCGTCACGACAAATTATTGTGCCTTTAAATAATTGCACAATAATATTATAAATAATATGAAGACCCAAGCCACTGCCACCGTCATTCCTTCCTGTGGTATAAAATGGCTCAAATATTTTCTTGTGCAAATGTGCAGGTATGCCTTTGCCATCATCCTGATAAAGAATAGTTATAAAATCTGGCTCTAGGGTGACCTTAATAGCGATCAAGCCATCGGTAATACCATCAAAACCATACTTTACTGAATTGGTGATTAAATTGGTTATTATTTGCGATAATGGGCCAGGAAAATTCTGTACTTCTAGCGTCTCAGTGCAATCTATAAGCACTTTCTTGACGTGGCGTTTGGTCTGCGGCCTAAGAGCATTTACAATTGCTTTTAAGTAAGAGTTTACATTGAAAATACGGCATTCATGACTGGTTTGATCTACGGCAATGAGCTTAAAGCTCTCAATTAACTCACAAGCCCTCTGCAGGTTATGAGTCATTATGTTATTACTGGTCAACAATGTCTCGGTAAAGGATTCAAGCTTTCTTCGGGTTAATTTTCCTTGTTCAACTTGGGATATAATATGTTGAGTTTGTTCATCTAATACCGAAGCTGCAGTAACGCAGATACCAACAGGGGTATTAATTTCATGAGCAACACCTGCCACCATACTGTCTAGAGCTGCCATCGTTTCTTTTTCTACCAATGATTTTTGTGTGTGGGTAAGCTCTAGCAATGTACGCTGTAACTCCTCATTAAAATCTTTCATTTTAATTTGTGCCTGTTTACCTTGCTCTATTTCAATATTTAATTTGTCCTGAGATTGCTGATAGTTAAACCTGAGCCGTCCAATCAAGAGAATAAGCGTAAATAGGCCAACTAGCGAAGTACCTAGAAGAAGCCAAATAAAACCCTCAAGGTTAGTCTTTGCTTGTTGCTCAAATTCCCCTATAGGCAGAGTCACTTCCAAAATACCACGCACATCGCCAATTCTCCAATCAGATTTTGGCGTATCTTGATGATTGTTATGACATGCTACACAATCCGGCCGCATTGGATCGGCAACAGCATAACGTAAAACTCGATTTTCACCGATGACATCAAAGGAAAAGTAGGGTAGTTGTGGTGATTTTTTAAAAAACTCCCATGCCGATTGACCAAAATCCCCTTGTAATCCACTGTCTGCCTTCCGCCAAGGAAAAGGGTACGGGCTATAGAGTCTAACTTTCGTACCTGCATTGCGCAGGCCAATTCGTTGAGCTAGCAACAAGCTTAAGGTTGCAGGTAATGGAATCGCATCATCTCGTTGTTGATAATCATGAACAATATCAATGTTACTATTTTTAAGTCTATTAACTACTTCAGAGGTATAGATAGTGCGAAACTCAGAAATTGCGTCAAGGTACAATTCGGCATTTTTAATACTTATTGATTCAACTAAGTTTCTTTGTTGTTTTTCCATATACCATACAATTACAGAGCCACTACTGATAAAAAGAAAAATTAACAACAACCAGGCGTGCTTGTATATAAATTCCAAATCACGCTCTTTATGGGTTTTCATTTATTGAAGAAGATCGGAATTATTGTTCACTTCGAATATAGCCTTGTTTTCATGCTTCTTGCGAGTTAAGTGTTTGTTCATTTTTTTCAGTATCATTACATGCATAAATAGACCAAATTTTTCACGCTAACTTTTGGAAGTGTAGACTAAAATTTAAGCACTCATGACATTTTGCATAACAGATAAAAGTAAAATAATTGCACAACTAAGGAGGTAAGTAAGGGCAAAAATAGCTGACTTATAAAAGTAACTCAGTACAGAATGATATTCACTAGGTTACAGTTATTTTGATTTGTTATGCTATTAAACTAGAAGTACATTCGCTACAGAACAAGCCTCATCATTCCATAACTAGGTATCGCGTTACTTTTGCTTGTTTATGGTATTTTCTTTATTTACAATGGCTTGAGGTTTTTCATGAAGAAGACGGGTTTAAACGTGAAAATGGAAAAACCAAAGTCGCTATAACTAATTTATACGTTAAAGAGCTTATCAATAGGCCTCTTTTATAAGGAATACTTTGAGAAACTTATAAGGAATAGCTGATTTATTGGTTGGAGATTTCTCATGCGTTTGTGTTATTCACAAGTGAAATAAATCAAGCTTGCGAATAACAAAATCAATGGCTTGTTGAGAGTGACTTTAATCGTCTAACAAGGAGATAAAAAAGCTCATTTCTAAAGCTGTTTCTTTGAGCTTTTTAAAACGCCCAGACGCGCCGCCATGGCCTGCGTCCATATCTGTTTTAAAGAGCAGTAAGTTATCATCTGTTTTAAATTCTCGCATTTTTGCTACCCATTTCATCGGTTCAAAGTACTGAACCTGTGAGTCGTGCAATCCGGTGGTGACCAGTATATTGGGATAATCTTGCGCTTTGATATTATCAATAGGCGAATATGCTAAAATATTATGATAAGCCTCTGCTTCGTTTGGATTGCCCCATTCGTCATATTCATTTGTCGTAAGCGGTATGCTTTCATCTAGCATCGTGGTCAATACATCTAAGAAGGGCACATGCGCGCCAATGCCTAAATAAAGATCAGGTGCTTGGTTTACTATTGCGCCCATTAATAAACCGCCAGCACTGCCACCAGAGGCGAATATTTTATCTTTAGCGCCATACCCTTGTGCAACTAATGCCTTTGTGACATCAATAAAGTCATTGAAGGTATTTTGCTTATGCGCCATTTTACCCGTTTCGTACCACTGTCGACCTAACATTTCTGAGCCACGAATATGGGCGATAACGTAAACAAAACCTCGGTCAAGTAAGCTTAATGTTTGACGAGAAAAGTCAGGATCTATGGTAATACCATAAGCGCCATAACCGTATTGCAGAAGTGGATTAGTACCATCTTTTTTGAACATATCAGTGCGATATACTATAGATACAGGCACTTCTATGCCATCACGGGCGGTAATAAATAAACGCTCTGATTGATAATCTTCTTTGTTAAAATCACCTAATACTTTTTGCTGTTTAAGTAGCTTTCGCTCACCGGTAGCCAAGTCAAACTCAAACAAAGAACCTGGCGTTGTTAAGCTTGAATAATATAATCGAGCGATAGTGCTTTCTGGCTCAGGGTTATCACCCAAACAGGCAAAATAGCAGGGGTCATTAAAAGATAACGGGTATTGATGCCCTGCATTGTCACCTTGCGTGGTGTGAACAATAAAGCGAATTTGACCTTGCTCTCGTTCAGTAACCACAATGAAGTGGTGAAATAATTCAATGCCTTCTAATAACACATTATCTCTGTGTGCAATGACTTCTTGCCAGTTATTTATGTCAGCAACCTTTTCTACAGCAACTTTCATTAAGCGAAAGTTTTTTGCTTGGTAGTTGGTGACAATATAAAAGTGCTCGCCCATTTTATCAGCGTGGTATTCGTGTTGTTCTTGATAAGGTAATAGATCAACAAACTCGCCATCAGGCTTATCGGCACTGAGCGCTAAATAGTGAGTTGACTCAGTGGCATGTAAACAAATATATAGTTGTGACTCATCTCGGCTTTTATCTAAACTCATATAAAAGCTGTGGTCATCTTCTTCATATACTAAAACATCATCAGATTGAGGAGTGCCTAGTTTATGACGATAAACCTGCGTACCTAATAGGGTTTCTAGGTCTTTTTTTACATAAAATACGGTTTTATTGTCATTAGCCCAAACAATTTGTCCTTCAGTTTCTAACAATATATCTGTTAAATAAGTATCCGATGAGTCAGAAGTCTGATTTACGTTGCTTAAGTCTTTAAAATTAATAGTATAAATTCGGCGGCTATCAGTGTCTTCAGCTATGGACATAAACTGATCATTAGGACTTATCGATAAGTCACCTAAATCATAAAACTCATGGTCTTTAGCTCTTTTATTGACATCTAATAATAGCGTGTTGTTTTCACCTGCAAAGCTGGTGGCACGGTAATAGTTTGAATACTCTTGATCGCCATTTATTTCACTGTGATACCAATATTTACCATCTTTTACTGGCACTGTATTATCATCTTTAACAATGCGCGCTTTAAGCTCTTCAAACAGTGATTCTTGTAACGGCTTTTGCTCGGCTAACATAACATCAGCATAATGATTTTCCTCATTAAGGTGCGCTAATATTTCTTTATCGCTACGCTGGTCATCACGCATCCAATAATAATTATCAATACGTTGATGATTATGCATTTCCATTTCATGGGGAATCTTTTTAGCTTTTGGTGCGGTAATGTTGTTGTCTGATGTAGCTGATATAAGTGAAGATGTTGGCACTAAGTGCTCCTAAGTAATGTATGTGGCATTTATAACGATAAAAACATTGATGAACAAGTTTATCGATATTCTGCCAATTAAGTTAGTTAATTATTTTAAATTACGTCATAATTTTATTTTGGTAAAATTACAAACTTAGCAGAGTCAATATCAGAAAGTAGATTATCGTTTAATTATCATTTTGGAAAAGTAATGGAAGAACTAAATAAACAATTAGATTTTATTATTGAATTAGATAGGCTCAAAGGGGTTTATCGACAAGCACTGGTAAAGTCGGATAATAATAGATTTGAGAACAGCGCTGAGCATAGTTGGCATATTTCATTAACCGCGCAAATTTTGCATGAATATGCGGTAGAAAATGTGAACATTTCACGTGTCATGAGTATGTTGCTTATTCATGATATTGTCGAAATTGATGCGGGCGATATGTTCGCCTTTTCAGATAAAAAAGACCTTGCCGAGCAAGAAGATAAAGAAATAGCTGCAGCAACCCGCATATTTGGCTTATTACCTGAAGAACAGTTTCTACATTTTAAAGAATTATGGTTAGAGTTTGAAAGGGCTGAAACGATTGATGCGAGATTTGCTAAAGCAATGGATCGTGTTTTACCTTTATTACAAAATATGCGAAATGAAGGAGGCAGTTGGGCTAGACACAATATCGCCAAGTCACAAGTGATGGAACGTAATAAATACCTTGAAGGGTTAGCACCACAACTTTGGTCATATGTTTGCAAGCAAATTGACATTGCCGTAGAAAAAGGGTGGTTAAGAAATGAGTAATGGCGACAACCGAGCGTGAACTTACCGCTTAGTGTTTAGAGTTAACCACGTCAATACTAGCTATAACATAACCAAACGTACTTGAGTGACATAACAATACTATTATTTTAAATCATTAAGCGTCTTTCATGCCTGAACACTCAACTTTCGACATTTGTGTTGAACCAATAGAACTTTATAAATTACTCAAAATTGCCAAAATGGTTGGTGGTGGCGGTGAAGCTAAAACCATGAACAGTGAAGGTAATGTTTTAGTCAATAATGAAGTTGAAGTTCAAAAGCGTAAAAAATTCGTCGCGGTGATATTATCGAATATAACGGTAAAATTATTGAGACCGCTTTTTATCCGACCCAAAAGTCCGCTCGAAAAGCAAGTCTGTTTCACTTTAATTATTCGTTAAAACTTTAGAATAATTTATGATTACCCGAAAAGCTTATTTATATAAATTTTTCGGGTTCTTTTAGCTGTATATTACATCCTAATTTTCTCCCCTGCGTTATTACCCACAAAGCAGAAGTTCTTTGAGATATTACGTTCTAACTATTCAACAATGCTCTCTTGTTTAACTCACCATGGCCACATAGCGTCAGTAGTTTGCAAAATTGTGTCCAATATTACTTAACCACAACAAACACCCATATTTTTATGGGTGCTTCTCAGCTAGGTCAGTAATGCAACTTGAGAGCCTTCATCACATTTAAGTTATGCTTTTGAAATACTCTCTAAGTGCCATACTTTTGCGACGATTTTCCACTCCTGACTTTCATCTTTTACAAAGCTTAAGTGGTCAACGAAAATGTTGTCATGTGCTCTAAGCCTGAGTTTTACCATCGCACTTAAGGGGGAGAGGTAATCGATAAGTATTATTTCTTCTTCACGTTTTTGATTCACGCTTGCGGGTGATGGTCGGTTTGCTACATCATGTCTAAAGTTAGCAATCGGGTCGACAAATATTTTTCCTTCATCCGCATCAAATAGGCTTGAGGCTGGGTGAAAAATAGTATCTAATTTTTCTACGTCACAGTAATAAATCATATCTAAGTAAAGCTCTATTGCTTGTAGTAGGTCTTGGTTTTTCATGTGTATCCCTTGTCTGGTGTTTGTAGTTAATGGTTGAGCTATACGATATCAAAGGATTTTAAATAAAAATATTGGCGTAATTGACAAGTTTAGGTAATATTACGCCAAACTGCTACTTAACGGCGTAGGTGACAAATATGGTGATTGATAATACTAATCCACCTTTAGTATGTATTTTGACTTACAACAATTTATGTATGTTTGAGTTTGGTATCGCTTTAGAAGTCTTTGCTTTACCGCGTCCTGAATTGTCGAAATGGTATGACTATAAAGTGATTGCGACAAAATCTGGTGAAATTAATGGCATGGGGGGCGTTAGTATCGACGCTAGTCATGACTTATCTTTATTAGCACAAGCAACATTGATCGTTGTACCAGGTTGGAGTGGTGAGGTAAGTGATGCGTTAAGGGTGGCGCTAACCAATGCTCATGCTAATGGAGTACGTATCGCGACTATCTGCTCAGGGGTATTTCTACCAGCTACCTGTGGCCTATTAAGCGGCAAGCAAGCCACTACACATTGGCGTTATGCCAAAAAGCTTCAACAAGAGTATCCCGAAATAAAGGTAAATCCTGATGTGTTGTATATCGATGAAGGGCTAATGTTAACTTCAGCAGGCTCTGCCGCAGGATTAGATTTGTGCTTACACATTGTGCGTAA
>Ga0209292_1007641_pt1 | contig 10203 bp, 3 predicted proteins | sample GOMGulsemesocosm_2_FD_184634 | JGI IMG/M metagenome (GOLD analysis project Ga0209292, IMG submission 184634) | Methane-oxidizing microbial communities from mesocosms in the Gulf of Mexico - GOM9C Gulf of Mexico (SPAdes) (version 2) | ecosystem: Environmental > Aquatic > Marine > Cold seeps...
ATACGATCAGAGGTGGTGCGGCGACCATTGACTTGATAATCATACCAATAGCCGTCAGTGTCGAAAAATGGCGAATCAGCACTGCGGAGCTGCTCTTCGCCGCGACGGGTAACCCACTTAAGAGATATTTGACCATAATCGGCGAGCGATTGGGTCCAACCGAGCACAAACTCATTGTTATAAGGTGTTTTTACATCTTGATAGCGAAAACGGTGATCGCTATCGTTACTTGACAGTTTCCAGCCTTGCAAATAGAGATTGTTGATATCGCGATATTGAATATAGTACGGGGTCTGTTGTTCCTTAACTTTATAAGTCAGTAAGCCAGCATCGTAATATCGACTAAGCCCAAGAATTAATAGACTCGATTGGTCAGAGAATACATCATAACCAAGACTGGTGCGCGGTGCGATGTTGACGTTCTTGAAAAATTGGTCGTAATCCACTCGCAGGCCTAAGTTTAACTTAAGATCACCCCATTCAATGTTATCTGTCAGGTGAGCATTAAACTTAGTGAGTGATACATTAATATCTTCGGCGCTATAAACAATTCTCGATTCAAAGTATTGCGGTGCAGTTGCAATGTTATCTGTGTAAATTTGTGAGGAGGAGTCAATCGGATATCCAAGTTCGGCTTCGATGTCAGCGATCGGTCGAAAAAAGGTTAGCTCAACACAATCTAGTTGGTAACCACTACAGTTTAGAACTGGCTCGCCCGGTAGGGTTGAATATTGCCGCGCAGAATTGTAATGATAGCTGTCATTGGCACGCTGTCGCTGTAAGCGTTCATGTTGGATACCAAAGCCTATCTCAATATCGTGAAATCCGCCACCGAACGTAATGCTATCGAGGCTTAGTTTATTTTTCCAGCTTATCGTTTGCTGTTGCTTCTTGAGTGAGCCATTACCGCCCGCCAATGAGTACGGACTCTTATCTGAATTGTTAGTCGATAGTTGCCCCCATTCTTTACCGTTTATTTGACGCCAGATGTAATAGTGATCAGGTGCTGTGCGGCTGTTGTCGCTGGCATTAAATTGCAATTTTGAGCTAATGTCGCTATTGGCTAGGCGATGTCGAATATTAAGCGTACTGCCATAGCCCCCACCTTCAATCGTTAGGCCACTGTTGAGTACATTCTTAAGGTAGTCTTCATTTTGATAAGGGGCATAAATAAAGCTCCAGTCGAGGTTATCGACCCATAAATCCCGCATTGAGTATTTAAACAACAAGTTGCTGCTATGACGTTTCTTATAGGCAGTCTCTTCTAGTGAGATATCACTACTAATGCTGTCGACATAACTGCCACTAAAGACAATGCCATGGTGTTGATTAAATTGATGACTAAAGTTGAGATTATACGCATTTTTTTCAAACTCAGGCTTTACTGGTTCTTCACTTTCAGATGCTTCACCGTCAAGTACCCGATACTGTCCCCAGTTACTTTGTGTGCCGCGGTAGCCAAAGCTCATCGATGACTTACTTTTGTCAAAGGCACTGACTGAGTTTACGCTAACGATACCGCCAGAGAAATCACCATATTCGGCTGGGATATTATTATCATAAACATCGATTGATTGTACAATTTCACTATTGATATTGTAGGCTTGTGGTGCCCCTTGCACGTCATTGATGCTACTAACTGATGTTGATGATCCACTAGGGTCCTGCCGACTGTTATAGTTCATTCCGTCAAGAAAGAATCCCGTTTGCCAGGGCTTCGCACCGGAAATAGAAATTTCTTGAGCACGAACATCTTTTAGTGCCGCTACAGAGAACGCGCTATCAGATAGATCGACACCAGGTAGTAGGGCGATAAGATCGTTAATATCTCCGGTGGTACGAGGGGACTGATCAATAAATTTTTTATCGAGATGGAAACGCCCAGCAATTCCCGATGACTCAAGCCCGATATAACGCGAGCCATGAACCGTGATACGCTCAATTTTCAACTGCTTAATACAGTCGGTCAATACAGCATTACTACCGTCTGGGTAGCGCTTATCGCAGGCTTGCTGGAGTGATAATTTACTATTTTCTGTGACGATCGGTTGCTGCTCTTTTTCATCGTTTGCGGCAGGTGCCATAAACGACAAAAAGAGCAGACCGAGTACGTAAATACGCATACTCGAATCTTCCCTTTTTGGTTATTTCTGTGAAAGTGTTATCAACAACACTTCATGATTATGGATTAGCCAATTGGCGTAATATCTTCGGCATTGGCCGTGCCGTCATTATCATTGTCGTCATCTAGCGTTAAACCACTGGCACTGATTTGTTCGGCCGTTGCTTCTAAAATAAAGAAGTCTGGTTTGCCATCGGCATCAGTATCTACACTCGCTATGCGAGAAGCCGGGAACGCGTCTTGGGCTGTTAAAAACTCACCTTTTAGTAACAGTAATTCTTGTTTATCAGCGTCTTCAACGATATCACTGTTGATTAACGTGTCAGCTTCAAGCGTTAGGCCAGCATGGAGATTCAACATTAACTGAACTTCCATTAGGTCTTGTTGTTCGTTAGTCGACAACGTAGCAATTTTACTATTTAAGGTGTTAGTTAACGCTTGTAAGATCGTTAGCGTTTCACCTAATTGGCTGGCGTAATTGTCATATTGTCCAGCGCCATGACGCAAGGCAACTAAGTAGGACTTACGCTCGAACGTTCCTGTGTCAGCTGGCGCATAGTTAGCGACATCTTCTTCTAATAACTCAATAACATCTTCTAGCATGTCGCCATCAGCCGTTTCATTGTCGGTGATTTCTTGTAGCTTAGTCATCGCCATTTTGTAAGCAACTTGTGCACTATCAAACTGCGTGTAGGTGGCTAGTGCGCCGGCTAATTTTAGGTAACGTTCAGCTTGGTCAAATTGGCTGTCTAAATCAGTGCTTTGAGCTTCAAGTGTTGCAATGTCGCTCGCTAAGGTTTCGCCAAGTGCAGCAATTGCATCGTTATTACCTGTGATCCAATGCGCTAGCATTAATTCATACTTTGCGGTTAGTGAGTTGTTGTCACTAAAATGATCGGTATCTATCCCGAAATAAGTATCGATCATTGTTTGACAAGTAGCGGCTTGTGCAACGCCGTCGCTGCCCGAGGCGATTGTGAGTTGCGTTAAACGAGTACACCCTTTGTAACCAGAGGTGTATGAATTTGATGACTGTGAGTCGATATAGTCGGCACTGGTGAGCAGCGTTGAAGCGTAGTTATATACATTTAGTGCTAATGCATGTTCACCTTGTTCGGCGAGTAATGCCCCTAAGCGTGGTTCAGTACTAGAGAACTCAACAACGGCGTAGTAATAGCTACGATAGTCATCTTGTTCAACAAAGTACTCTTTGATTGGTGCAATAGCGGTTTCAATACTGTCGCCTGCTAACACGTCGTTGAGGGCTTTATAAGCCAGTTGAAGCTCAATCGCGTCATCGTAATATTTATGATCTTCACCTAAAATAGCTAATGGCACGCTATCTAATTCAGGGTATAAGCCTTCAAAAGTACCAGCAATAAACTTAAGACCTATCGCGTACTTTACCAAGGTATATTCGGCGTATGGTGACGCATCATAACTGTAGTCTTCGTCATAGTTCGTTGCTTGGTAGAATGACAATGCTTTAGCGGTATACTCTTTGGCGAGTTCAATAGCGCCAAGACGGTAAGCAGCATTGGCGGCTAGTGCACTGTGGTAAATCGGCAGATTGTAATATTGCTGATCATTTGAGGTCTTATAGCCAATATCTACGGCTAATTCAGCATACGTCGTAATAGCTGCTAACGCGTTATCGTAGTTAGCGGTTGTTCGATCGCTTAGGTAAGCGCTAAGGCGCTCATTGGCATTAGCTTGTACTGCAGTAACAAAATAATTGTAGGTGTTGCTAGATTCTTCGCTGTAGACCTGCGCTGCATAATCGGCAATTTTTAATGCGTAAGCAGCGGCTGCTTCGGTGCTACCGCCGTCGATGTAGTCACTATGTAAAGAGTACATTAAGATTGCATCGTCACGACTAATGTTGTCACTGCCTTTTTGAGTGATGTAGGCATCATAAGCCACTTCTGCGTATTGGCGGAGTTCTAATGCGCCGGCAGCGTCGCCTTTGTCTTGCAATGTGTTAGCCGACGTACGATACGCCTTTGCTTTGGCAACTACTTCGTTAATGGAATCGAGTAATTCATTAGCTTTTTCTGGAAAGCTGGCAATGAAATAACCACTAGCGAGTGCGCTGCTTAATTCGTCACGTGCGACATCGCCACTTAATTGTGCGGATACCGATTCAGCAATACTCAAATGTGATTGCTCAGAGCTGTAATAATAGCCCGATTTATCTTGATTGCTCACATAAGAAGGCGCAATTTCGATCACTTCGATAATTGGTGTTTCGATATTACCATCGGTGTAAGAAATGCTAAATTCGCTATCGAGTTGACCTAGGTCTTGTGCAACATATTCAAAGTCGCCTGTCACAGCGTCTAACGTTAACGCGCCATGCTCAGTATCAACTTCAATCGCAAACGTTAGAGCATCACCATCGACATCAGTTACATTCAATGTACCAGTTGTCACCCCTTGGCTACTCACTGCAATGTTAGTACTCATTAATACTGGCGCATCATTAATGTTAGTCACGGTAAAGGTAACTGTTGCGCTGGCTGCTTTATCGCCGTCAGAAACATTAATCACTACCGTATCTGTTCCGGTAAAGTCAGCCGTTGGTGTATAGGTGTAAGTCCCATCACTGTTTAGTGCGAATACCCCGTTTGATGCCGCCGAACCAACCGTAAAGCTTAATACTGCATTGTTATCATCTGTTGCAGTGATAGCGCCTGAATGAATGGTATCTTCATCGAGTGTGATTGCTAGATTAGCGGTGTTAATTACAGGCGCTAAGTTAGCGTCGTCTGAACCGCCACAAGCCGTTAGCATTGACACTAAAAACATTGAGCAAGTTAATTTACTCTTGGTAAAACCGTGCATTGAGAACCTCATTGATGAACTATTATTTAATTAGTTTCAAACTAGTGTTTATATGGCGTGGATTGTATAGGTTAATCATAACGCAATCAATTCTCATTTGTGATCGCGTTAACTGTTTGTGAGTTTTGTAAAGAATAATCATAATAGGTAAAGTGTTAAGGCTGGTGTAATCGCTTGGGAATAATCGGCAGTAATCTTGCTAGATGTGTTTATCTTTTTGTTTTTAAATATAAATTAATCTAATCTTGGCTTGTTTCAGGTGTTTCATACGTTCGACATATTTTGTTACGTTTCGTGCTATGTGGCTATTGAGGATTTAGTTTCCGCGATATTATTTACACCTAGTCGCTAGTTATATTTTTTGTTAACAAACTGTTACGTAATAGCGCTGTTTATACTTCCTCCACCCTAAATTATCTGTATGATAACAATCATTATTTAATTTATTATGATGAAAATATGGCCGGTAACAATTCATTATTGTATTTTCAACAGCCTGAATTTTCAGCCGATTTGAGTGACGCCTGGCCAATTCTGGCCAGTATTGTTGATCATTTGATTATTACCGTTTCTGGGATCCGCGCTAATAGTAAGGAAAGGCTCTTTGAATTAGCAAGGTGGCCACACCAAGACGAGTCTTCTGACCTCGAATATTACCCAGTGAGGGATGTGGTACGCTTGATCCATGCTTTTGAATACTTATTTCCAGATATTGATTTAGCCCTTTATACGGTGGCGCGCTCAAAGGCATCGCATTACGGTTTGGCAGGATTGCTGGCGCTAACCAGTAGTACTGTCGGGGATTTATTGCGAATGCAAATTGAGCACCGAAAGCTGATTGCCTGTTTTGGCTATAATCGCTCTTACTACGAGCAGCAATATTTTGTCTATGAATGGTCCCCGATAAATCAAAGTTATCGTGATACTCATTATTTACAGCGGATGACTTTTTTATTTTGGATTAAGTTAATCCGTGAGCTAAGCGATCAAAAATTTCAGGTATCACGGGTCGAGTTTAGTTTTGATGCCCCAAAAGACCTCGATAAATATACTGAAGTATTTGGTCATGAGATGAGTTTTTCACATGATGTGACTAAGATGTTTATTGAATCTCAGATGCTGAAACTACCGCTAAACGAAGCCAACCCGAGTTTGCATAGCAAGTTAAAGTCGCTGGCAACGCCAATCTTAAAGAGTTTAGTTATCAAGCCCAGTTGTGAATCAAAGATGCGGGTAGTGTTGGCATCATTGCTCTCGACGGGAGAAGCTAATTTAGCCAATGTTGCACAGGCGATGGGCTTGGCGAAGCGCACATTACAACGCCAGCTCAGTGTTGAGCAGACCAGTTTTGGTTTTGTGCTCGATGATTACCGTAAAGAACGCGCACAATATTACTTATTACAAACGTCGCAGTCTATTCTCGATATTTCACTGTCATTGGGTTATAGCGACAGTAATAGTTTAAACAGTGCTTTTAGAAATTGGTTTAATATCAGTCCGTCGGAATATAGACGTTGCGCTGGACAGGTTGTTTAGTGGTGCCACTTGCTTGGCGTGATATTCACCATCAAGTGGCACGATTTTATGATTTTGTGCTCGCTAGATTGTGCATAGTGAGCTTAGATTTTTAGAATGGTCATTAAATATATAATAATAATTAGGAAATTTATGAAAACTCAAAAGATTCAACTCTCTATATTAAGTGGCGCGATTATCCTAGCGTTACAATCTCAAACGGTATTGGCACAAGGCAATAAAATTGAAACAATTACCGTCACCTCGCAAAAGCGGATAGAGCGTCTGATCGAGGTGCCAATTTCAGTCACAAATATCTCAGAGTTAGAATTATCGCAACGTGGTATCAAGCAATTACGCGATGTCCAAGACTTAGCGCCAAATCTTCAAATGAGCCAGGGTAGTGATTTTAATGCCAGCATTATGATCCGCGGCGTTGGTGCTAATAGTCGTAATATTGGATTTGATAGTCGTGTCGGTGTCTACATCGATGGTGTTTACTTGGGCCAATCGCCAGCGATTAATCAAGGCCTAGTCGACCTTGAACGTGTTGAAGTGTTACGCGGCCCGCAAGGGACATTATTTGGTAAAAATGCCATCGCTGGTGCCATCAACCTCATTTCAAAAAAACCGTCACAGGCGCTAGATGGTAAGGTGTCTCTCAATGTCGGTAACTTCGGCACCCGCGAATTGAGTGCGCAACTTAATCTACCATTGGGTGAAGAGACCAGTGCCAATGTCTTTGTTAATCAGTTTGAACAGCAAGGACATGTTTATAACGCATTAACTGACGAGCATGTCGGCGGTAAAGACGGCGTTGCAGCACGTATTAATGTGGTCTCGACGTTAAGCGAGCGCTTGGATTTGAGTTTTAGCGCCGATACTACTAATCAAGATCGCCTAGCATTGGGTGGTGTCTCACTCACGGGGCCACTTGGCGGTCATCCAAGCCAAGGGGCTTTTGGTGATGTACTTAATGGGACGGCGTCAGACAAATACACTAGTTTCCAAGACCGTGATATGGACGAAAATAAGAGTATTTGGGGCGGTTCGTTAACGCTGGATTATAGTTTTGATAATGACTTTTCATTTAAGTCGATCACCGCTTACCGTGATACTCAAATTGAGATAGGTATCGATGCTGACTATAGCTCGCTTGGATTGGTTGAAACAGAATATGACGATCATTACCAACAAACCAGTCAAGAGTTTCAATTGATCTCACCACAACAAGATGGCTTTGATTACATTGTAGGTTTGTATTTATTTAGCTTAGACAGTAGTACGACACGTGATGCCTTTGGTGGTGCCCATGTTGGTTATTTTGGTGATCCACGTATTAGTGCATTCCAGCAAGTGATTGCATCAAGTGGTGACATCAAAACATCAAGCTATGCCTTATTTGGCAATGCAAATTGGCAATTATCTCAAGCGCTAAAACTTGGTGTTGGCTTACGTTATTCTCACGAAGAAAAATCGGTTGATTGGAATATCGATGGTTCAAATTCTGGTTTCTTTAATATTGCGACGGGTGATGTTGAAGACAAGCGTAGTGATGCGGCGCTATCGCCAAGTGTAAATTTAAACTACGCGATAAATGATAATAGCCAAGCCTATGCACGGGTATCAACCGGCTTTAAGAGTGGCGGCTATAATCTTGATTTTGTGACCAGCGAGCTCCTAAGTGAAGGTGTCGAGTTCAATGAAGAAAGTGTCGTGAGCTATGAGATCGGTTACAAGACTGAAATGCTTGATAACAGACTACGTCTAAACTCTTCGATTTTCATCGCCAACTACGATGATTATCAAGTGAATCAGTATGTCAATCTCGGTGGCGGTCGTACTGCGCTCTCGATCACCAATGCCGCAAAAGTGACGACTCAAGGACTAGAATTAGAGCTTGCTTATCAGGCGACAGATGATTTTTCAATCATGGGTTCATTAGGTTTGCTCGATGCGACGTTCGACAAGTTTGATGGTGCCGGCGCGCAAGGCGGTAGCGCTGATGGTAACTACTTACCTAATGCGCCTGAATTAACCGCGAGTATTAGCGGACAGTATTATGTGCCATTACCGTCATTGTCATCGACGTTATTATTGCGCGGTGATTATAATTATAGCGGCGAGCAGTTTTTTAATGTTCAAAATGATCGAGACTACCCATTGCCTGATGGTACAACCGTCGATTATGGTTTAGGTGACAGTTATAGTACGGTGAATGCACGGATTAGCTTGCTGAGCGATAATGGTTTTTGGGAGTTTTCACTGTGGGGAAAAAACCTCGCCGACAGCGATCATTTAACCTATAGCGCGCGTGAATTCTTGGGAGCCGTGATTGGTAGTTATGCGATGCCAAGAAGCTATGGTGTGGAAGCTACGTTTAACTTTTAAGGGATAGGTTTAATGAAAGCAATTAAGGTTATATTACTGCTGTTAATCGCGCTTGTTATTGTTATAGCGTATAAAACGGCTACGTTTACAAGTCCAACCGTTAAGGTTGAATCGTTACTTAATAATACTGAGATTGATAAAAGTGCAGTGGCCAAGCGGCTATCTCGCGCTATTTCGTTTAAAACTGTATCAACGGTCGATGTTAATGACACCGACCACAGCGAGTTTGTCGCATTTTCTGAGTTTTTGGCATCAAGCTTTCCATTAGTTCATGCAAACTTGTCACTAGAACGTGTTAATGAGCATGGTTTAGTTTACAAATGGCAAGGGAATGATGAATCGCTAGAGCCGATGTTATTAATGAGTCACCAAGATGTTGTGCCAGTCGATGTAGCGAGTATCGATAAGTGGCACTATCCACCATTTGATGGTGTTATCGCCGATGGCATTATCTGGGGGCGAGGCGCCATTGATATCAAATCTGGTGTGATGGGGCTGCTAGAGGCTACCGAAAATTTACTCGCACAAGATTATGCGCCAAAGCGAACGCTTTATTTAGCCTTTGGCCAAGATGAAGAGGTTGGCGGTAAGCGCGGCGCACAAGCAATTGCAGGCTTGTTTCGTGAGCGTGGTATCGAGTTTGAGTTTATTTTAGATGAAGGTGGCTCCATCGTGAGTGGCGGCGTTATCCCTGGGGTCGAACGCCCGGTTGCGCTAATTGGTATCGCGGAAAAGGGTTATGTCAGCTTACAGTTGACGGTGCAAGCAACTGGCGGCCATTCTTCGATGCCGCCAAAACACACCGCATTGGGCGTTGTTGCTCAAGCATTAGTGGATTTAGAAAATAATCCGTTTCCGAGTAATGTCGCTTATTCAAAGCAACTCTTTAGTAATATAGGTCCTGCAATGGGGGACTTTAATAAGGCCGTGTTTGCGAACATTTGGTTAACGCAACCGCTGGTGGAATATATCCTTAGTGGCAACAAAACAACGAATGCCACTATTCGCACCACAACAGCGGTCACGATGGCGCAAGGCTCTAGTAAGGATAATGTGCTGCCTAGCGAAGCGTCAGCGGTGGTGAATTTTAGGATCATGCCCCAAGAGTCGGTGGCTAGTGTGATAGCGTACGTAAAACGGGTGATTAACAATGAACGTGTTGTTGTCAGTCAATTAGAAGGCTTTGGTAATGAGCCGTCATCTGTTTCGGTGACCGACAATGCAAATTTTTCATTAATTAAAAATAGTATTTACCGTGTTACCCAAGATGGCGAAATGATTATTACCCCTTATCTTGTCACAGGCGGTACCGATGCAACCCACTATAGTGG
>Ga0209292_1007646_pt1 | contig 10196 bp, 10 predicted proteins | sample GOMGulsemesocosm_2_FD_184634 | JGI IMG/M metagenome (GOLD analysis project Ga0209292, IMG submission 184634) | Methane-oxidizing microbial communities from mesocosms in the Gulf of Mexico - GOM9C Gulf of Mexico (SPAdes) (version 2) | ecosystem: Environmental > Aquatic > Marine > Cold seeps...
GCGCGTATTCTCGCTAAGTGTTTGAATTGCGAAAAAGGCATCACCTCTGAGCCCTGCGAACAGTGTTCCTCCTGTGTAGAAATCAATGAAGGCCGTTGTATTGACCTGATTGAGGTCGATGCGGCTTCGCGTACCAAGGTAGAAGATACCCGCGAACTGCTGGATAACGTACAGTATCTGCCGACTCGCGCACGTTTCAAAGTGTACCTGATCGATGAGGTTCACATGCTGTCGGGCCACAGTTTCAACGCACTGTTGAAAACGCTGGAAGAGCCGCCAGAGCATGTAAAATTCTTGCTGGCGACCACTGATCCGCAAAAATTGCCGGTGACGATTCTGTCGCGTTGCTTGCAGTTCAGCCTGAAAAACATGTCGCCAGAACGTATTGCTGAACATTTAAAGTTTGTTCTTGGCGAAGAAACAATTCAGTTTGAAGAGCCTGCGCTCTGGCAACTGGGCCGCGCTGCCGATGGCAGTATGCGTGATGCCTTAAGTTTGACCGATCAAGCTATAGCTTTCGGTGAAAACTCAGTGATGGAAGCTGACGTTAGCACCATGCTGGGTAGTATTGATCGCGGTCGTATTCAGCAGATTTTCGATGCCTTACTGCAAAAGAATGCTGCTGAAGTTCTGAATCAGATTAACGAGCTGGCTGAATTTTCGCCGGATTTCTCTTCGGTACTTGAAGAGCTGATTTCCCTGTTACACCGGGTCGCAGTAGTACAGGCAGTACCGGATTCAGTGACTGGCGATGAAACACTGGCTCAGAAACTACGTGATTATGCTTCGCAAATCACTGCCGAAGATCTACAGCTTTATTATCAAATCGCCCTGATTGGTCGACGTGACTTACCGCTTAATCCGTCGCCGAAGGCGGGCTTGGAAATGGTGCTGCTACGCATGCTGGCATTCTCGCCTGTCGATAGCGACCAGCCCGAAGCGCCTAAAAAAAAACTAACGACTAGTCCGACACAAAGCACGCAACGTCCCGTTTCTCAGCCTCAGCAATCCGCTGCGCCAACACAACCAACGGTAATGGCTCCGCAGGCTGTGGGGAGCCATCAGCTGGAAAAAGTCCCTCAATCAGGACAGAGCAAGGCTGCACAGGCGTTGGCCATGGCGCGTGGTGAAACCCGTGCCGATAGCCAGCCCAAGACAGCCGGGCGCGCCAAACTTGATTTGGTGGTTGATAACGATATTGCCGGTTTGGCCGAAATTGCGGCTATTCCAAATAAAGCTGATTCAGAATCTGATTATTACGCGGATGAGACGAGTAAATCTCAGCCGCAATCCCCTCGACAATCATCGCCGGAACGTAAACCTGATCGATCGCCTTCGCCAGCTGTCTCAGAACGTGCGCCAACTGCGGCCGCCCCCGAGCAACCTGCTGAGCCTGTTCCTAGCGTTAAGGCTAGTCAGAGATTTCCGCTGGCTGATCTGAATACAAACGATGACTGGATCAAGGTGGTTTTCCAAGCGCCGTTGCGAGGCATGACACGCAATATTTTGATGCAGTGCGCCTTTGACTCACGTGAAGGTGCTCAAATTAGCTTGAAAGTTGATCCGCAGTACATTGACTTACTTAACGCCAGTCATCAGAGTCGCATTGAGCAGGCGCTCACCGAAACGCTCGATGCTGCGATCAAAATGACAATAAAGGCTGGTGTGGTTGATGTAACGCCAGTCATCAGAGTCGCATTGAGCAGGCGCTCACCGAAACGCTCGATGCTGCGATCAAAATGACAATAAAGGCTGGTGTGGTTGATGTTGAAACGCCAGCGGCTTGGGATCAGCGTATTAATGCTGAACGATTAAAGGCGGCCCGTGAGTCGTTGGAAAACGATGAAAATGTTCAGCTTTGGGTTGCTGAATTTGGTGCCACACTGGATATCGGTTCCATCAAGCCCATCGATTAATTACCATTTTGAGTGAAAAGAGGGGGCTAATCAGGGGAACGACTGACTGCTTTCTATGCTCAAAGTGACACAGAATTAGAACAAGATTTTAAAGAGGTAGATAGAATGACTCCTGATTTAGGCGAATTAATGAAACAGGCTCAGCAAATGCAGGAGCAGATGCAAAAGCAACAGGAAGAGCTGGCAAATAAGGAAGTCACTGGAGAGTCTGGTGCAGGCATGGTTAAAGTGACCATGACGGGTCGTCACGATGTGCGTGGCGTTCAAATTGATCCATCGCTGTTGAGCGAGGATAAAGAGATTCTCGAAGACTTGCTGGCCGCTGCCGTGAATGATGCAGTGCGTCGTGTTGAGAATCTCAATAAAGATAATATGGCCAATATGGCGTCCGGTTTTGGTATGCCGCCTGGCTTTAAGATGCCGTTCTAATATATTTTATGTCCTTTAGTCCGCTTGTAGATCAGTTGATTGATGCTTTGCGCTGCTTGCCAGGCGTAGGGCCTAAATCGGCCCAACGCATGGCTTTGCACCTGCTGGAGCGTGATCGTGAAGGGGCCTTTCGGTTGGCACAAAAACTGGCCGAATCCATTAAAGAAGTGGGCCATTGCCAGCAGTGCCGCACGCTTTGTGAAACCGAGTTATGCCGTATTTGCGCTGATCAAAAACGAGATGCCAGCAAACTCTGTGTGGTTGAATCACCTTCGGATGTTTTAGCTATTGAACAGACGAGTCTTTTCCGAGGTCGTTATTTTGTGTTGATGGGGCACCTGTCGCCCATTGACGGTATTGGCCCGCAGGACATCGGCATTGACCTGCTGGTGAAACAGGTTAAGGCCAATCAGATCGAAGAGCTGATTATGGCGACCAACCCAACCGTTGAGGGCGAGGCGACCGCACACTATATCGCTGCGCAGTTGGAACCGCTGGATGTTTCTATCACCCGGATCGCTCACGGCGTCCCTTTGGGTGGCGAACTTGAATTTGTAGACGGCGGAACCCTCGCGCACGCGTTACAGGGGCGGCAAAGCCTCAATTAATAACCGTGTATTCTTGCCCTAACTTTTAACTAACTCAATTGAGAATCCTTTGACCTCACAACCCTCCGGTTTTACCTACATCGCCACTGATGCTGAATTGCAGCAGGCTGCCAGTGAATGGGCTGAAAGTGACTGTATCGCGCTTGATACCGAGTTTATGCGGGTTAACACCTTCTATCCGCAGGCAGCGCTTTTTCAGATTGCTACGCACGATAAATGTTTTCTGATTGATCCATTACCGATTAGCGACTTTTCACCGTTGGTTGAGTTGCTGGAAAATCCTGAAATCGTAAAGGTCATGCACGCCTGTTCTGAGGACTTGGAGGTTTTTAGCACCTTTCTGAAATGTCAGGCACGGGCCATTTACGATACGCAGATTGGGGCGGCGTTCCTTGGTTATGGTTTGTCGATTGGTTATAAGAATTTGATGGACACCATTTTTGATGTTGACCTGCCGAAGGGTGAACAGCGTTCAGATTGGCTACAGCGCCCACTGACGGATAAGCAGCTGACCTACGCGGCTCAGGATGTTACCTATCTGATCGAAGTCTATTACCAGCAGTGTGAGGCGCTAACGGCCAAGGGTTGGCTGAGCTGGGTTGAGGAGGAGATTGAGGCTCTGCTCAATAAGCAGCGGCGCAATATCGATCCTGCCGATGCGTATCTCAGAGTTAAGGGCGCTAACCGGATGACCGTGGACCAGGTGCAGATAATTCATCGCCTTGCCGAGTGGCGTGAAATTGAAGCGCGCAGCCGTGATATTCCGCGTGGTTTTATCCTCAAGGATCCCATGTTGCTGGACATCGCTCAGACTTTGCCATCGACCAGTAAAGCGTTGTCACGCACGGAAGATATTCGCCGGCGTGTTGTGCATGAGGATGGAGAGCAGATTCTTGAGCTGGTTGCCCAGGCTCAATCTGACAAACCACAGGTTCCCGCATTCCCTGAGACACTGCCGCCACGGGCTAAGCCGCTCATTAAAGATTTGCAGGCACTGCTGATAAAGATTGCCGAGGCTGCGGACCTGATTCCCGAGTTACTGTTAAACCGTAAAACGCTGGTCAGTATGCTCACCGAGCTTATGAATAGCGGTGAGGCACACTTGCCTGCGGATTTGCCTGGCTGGAAAAAAGCACTGTTTGGCGATGAGTTGTTATCAGCGTTGGCTGATATGAAGGGACGGATATAGGGCCTGTTAATGCTATTTGTGATGCCACTGTTATGGCTAAAAAGCACTCAGGCAAGGAATGAGGGATGAAGTTTGGTTATTCCAAATAAGCGACGAATGACGCCGCATGGGGGCTTTTTAGCCTTAACCCGAAGGGCTGGAGCTATTTTTCCCTTCCACTACGTTGCTACTCGCTTATGTAGGTGGCTACACTGCGCTCATAGCGCCTTGTTTAAGAAAAAAATAGCTTCCAGCAGTGATATCTCAAATAATATTAGCAGGCCCTAAATGTCTATTCTGTGTACGATCTACCGCAGCCCCAAGAAAGAAGGCATGTACCTCTACGTGGACAAAAAAGAAGATCTTGAGCGCGTACCTGAAGCGCTGCTTAAAATGTTTGGAAAGCCGCAGCATGCTATGACGTTACTACTTAAGCCGGAACGTAAACTGGCCCGTGTTGATCGTGAAGAGGTGGTGCTGGCGATTGCTGAGCAGGGGTATTTTCTACAAATGCCGCCGAAAATAGATACATTTAACAATGATCACAACAGCAAACTTATTTAATTCCAGAAGAGCGTTAACCCGATGGCAGATACAGTAAAACCTTTCTGGAAAAGCAAATCCATGCAGGAAATGGATAAGCAGGAGTGGGAGTCACTCTGTGATGGCTGTGCGCGTTGCTGTCTGGAAAAGCTGGAGTGTGAAGATACCGGTGATGTGTATTTTACTCACTTGGTGTGCCGCTACCTGGATCAGGATAAATGCAGTTGCACCGATTATAAAAACCGTACCGTGCTGGTGCCGCATTGCGTTGAGCTTACACCAGAAAACGTACTGGAATACAAATGGTTGCCTAATACCTGTGCTTACCGTTTGATTGCTGACGGTAAGGATTTACCCGACTGGCATCCGCTGATCACCGGCACTCATGACACTGTGCTAGAGGCTGGTATTGCCGTCACTGGTAAAGTGATCTCTGAAGAGAGCGTACCTTTTGATGATTGGGAAGAACACATCATCACCTGGGCCAGTTGCGACTAGAGCTTAATTCTCGCCTCCCTATGAAAACCGCCATCATCAGCCATTCCGATTGTGTTCTGCACGATATGGGCAATGATCATCCAGAAAGCCCTGAGCGTTTGCAGGCTATTGAACAGCACTTTCAGGATACCTGCCTGGTTCAGGAAGTGATTGAGCGCGAGGCAAAGCCTGTCACGCGTGAGCAGATATTGCGCGTTCATCCTGAAGCACATATTGAGCATGTACTGAAATCCTCTCCGGAGCAGGGCCTTATTGCGCTTGATCCGGATACCAAGTTATGTCCGCACAGTGTCAACGCCGCCAACCTTGCTGCAGGCAGCATCGTTCAAGCTGCTGATGAAATCATGGCAGGAGACTATCAGCGCGCCTTTTGTGCCGTTAGACCGCCCGGACATCATGCCGAAGCCGATACCAGCATGGGCTTTTGTATCTATAACGGCATTGCCATCGGTGCGCGCCACGCCATGGCTGAACATGGCCTTGAGCGTGTCGCTATTCTCGACTTCGATGTGCACCACGGTAACGGCACCGTGGACATCTTTAAGGATGATCCGTCAGTATTAGTTTGCTCCAGTTTTCAGCATCCGTTTTATCCGCATCGTTACTTTGATATTGAGCGTGAAAACATCGTCAACACGCCACTCGAATCTGGCACCAAAGGTGATGTTTTTCGTAGAGCTATTGAGCGTGACTGGCTGCCCGCACTGGTCAGACACAGGCCGCAATTAATTCTCGTATCCGCCGGATTTGATGCTCATAAGGATGATCCGCTGGCGGGGTTAAACCTGGTTGAAAGCGATTACGCCTGGATTACCGATCTGATTTGCCATGCCGCAAATGACACCGCAGAAGGGCGTGTTATCTCCGTTCTGGAAGGGGGCTACAATCCTCAGGTCTTGGCAAGATGTGCCGTTGAGCACGTTGGGCGGTTTCTTGGAAGTTAATGTAACTAGCTGAATTTAAGTAAGTCTAGTATGAACAAAATATTTATTTGATTGTCTCTAAATGGCAATAATTTTCACGTACATTGCTGACTTTCAATTTATAAAAAGAGACTTCTGAATATCCATGTTCGATTTTGACCGACTCGATTATTATGCCGTTGGCTGGTTCTTTCTGTGCTGGTTCGGCTATGCCTGGTTCTCACGCCACTACTCAAAACGTAAGCACCGCCTGCAAAGTGCCTTGCAATGTTACATTGATGAATGGATGCGCGTATTACTCAAACGTGATGGACGTATTGCCGATACCTCGGTGATCTCCAATCTGGAACGTACGGCGACCTTTCTGGCGTCCAGTAGCCTACTGATTATTGCCGGTCTGTTAGCGGTTCTCGGCGCGACGGATAGCGCAACTGATTTTCTGCTGGAGCTGCCTTTTACTGACTATCTCAGTAGTCGTGGCTGGCAGGGTAAAGTACTGTTTTTGGCGTTCCTTTACGTGTACGCCTTTTTCACCTTTACCTGGTGTATCCGCCAGTATGGTTTTATGTCGATCATGATCGGCAGTGCGCCATTATTTGACGATGACAGCTATTCGGATGAAGACCGTAATAAGCACGCTGAAACAGCAAGTAAGCTAACGAGTTTGGCGGTTTACTCCTTCAATATGGGGCTGCGCTCCTATTATTTCAGTCTAGCCCTGTTGCTGTGGTTTATTCATCCTTTCGCCTTTATGGCTGGTTCGGCATGGGTCGTTGCCGTGTTGTATCGACGTGAATTCCGTTCCCGCACGCTCAAAACGCTGGTTGAAGGCTCCTGTTTTACTGAGGATAAAGATTAGAACTAGTAGTTGTAATTGATGGTCCGCTTGTTCCCGTAAACGTGTTTTCGAAAACAGGGACAAGCGGCTTTTCTGATCTCCAGTCAATACAAAATAATCCCTTCGCGGTTCCGTTTGTCGAAATGACAAACAACTTTAAGCCACTTTTTTCTCTTGAAATGCTTCAGAGCAACCCCATCTATCCGGTACAGAACATAAAACAGTTCAACCTGTACGTAGGTTGGCTTTTGTAAATACCGGTTGTAGCAGGGCGTTCAACGTCACTGCAGCCCAACTTTGTTAACACCTCAGGAGACGTTTTTAATGACCGTTGAAACACAAAAAGAAACCATGGGTTTCCAGACCGAAGTTAAACAACTTCTGCAATTGATGATCCACTCGCTGTACAGCAACAAAGAAATTTTCCTGCGTGAGTTGATCTCCAACGCTTCAGATGCCGCCGACAAACTGCGTTACGAAGCACTGGCTGATAACGCACTGTATGAAGACGACGCGACGCTGAAAATTCGTATCGACTTCGACAAGGTCGCCAACACCATCAGCATCTCTGATAACGGCATCGGCATGACGCGAGATGAAGTGATTGCCAACCTGGGTACGATTGCTAAATCCGGTACCGGCGAATTCCTGAAAAACCTGACGGGCGATGAGAAGAAAGATTCTCAGCTGATCGGCCAGTTCGGTGTAGGTTTCTATTCTGCCTTTATCGTTGCTGACGACGTAACTGTTGAAACACGCCGTGCTGGTACAAGCGCTGCTGAAGGCGTTCGCTGGCAGTCTGCTGCCGAAGGCGACTTCACCATCGAAACGATCGATAAAGCGGATCGCGGTACACGTTTAACGCTGCACCTGAAAACTGACGAAGCAGAATTTGCCGATGATATGCGTTTGCGTTCACTGGTTCGTAAATACTCGGATCACATTTCTTTACCTGTTGAGATGCTGGAGCAGATTGCACCAGCTGCCGAGCCAGCAGAAGGTGAAGAACCAGAAGCACCGAAAACGCCTGAATACGAAGCTGTTAATGCTGCTAAAGCACTGTGGACTTGCTCACGTAGCGAATTGGAAGAAGACGAGTACAAAGAGTTCTACAAGCACGTATCTCACGACTTTGAAGATCCACTGACCTGGAGCCACAACAAGGTTGAAGGCAAGCTCGAATACACCAGTCTGTTGTACCTGCCAAAACGTGCGCCATTTGATATGTGGAACCGCGACGTACAACACGGCCTGAAACTGTATATCCAACGTGTCTTCATCATGGACGACGCGGAACAGTTCCTGCCGAACTACCTGCGCTTCATTAAGGGTGTGGTTGATTCTAATGACCTGTCTCTGAACATCTCCCGTGAAATCCTGCAGAAAGATCCACAAATCGACAAGATGCGCGGTGCGCTGACCAAACGTGTACTGGATATGCTGGGTAAACTGGCCAAGAAAGATCCTGAGCAATATGCAGTATTCTGGAAAGAGTTTGGTGCCGTTCTGAAAGAAGGTCCGGCTGAAGATCACGGTAACAAAGAAGCGGTTGCCAAGTTGCTGCGTTTCTCAACAACACATGATGACGTAGAAGAGCAGGCGATTTCGCTGGAAAGCTACATCGAACGCATGAAAGAAGGTCAGGACAAGATTTACTACGTGGTTGCTGAATCCTTCAACACCGCTAAAAGCAGTCCGCACATCGAAGTATTCCGTAAGAAAGGCATCGAAGTGCTGGTGTTGTCGGATCGCATTGATGACTGGTTGGTTAGCCATCTGAACGAATTCGACGGCAAGCAGTTCCAGGATGTTGCTAAAGGCGAACTAGATCTGGGCGGCGTAGAAGACGAAGCCGAGAAGAAACAGCAGGAAGAAGTGGCTGAGCAGTTCAAGGATCTGGTTGAGCGCGTTAAAACTAACCTGGAAGAGCGTGTTGAAGATGTGCGCATTACCCACCGCCTGACTGATTCACCAGCCTGTCTGGTCGTAGGGCAGTACGACATGGGCGCACAAATGCGTCGCATCATGGAAGCCGCTGGCCAAGCCATGCCGGAAAGCAAACCAACACTGGAGCTGAACCCTGAGCATCCACTGGTTGAAAAGCTTAACAGCGAAAGCAACGATGAGCGTTTCACTGATCTGGCGTCTATCATTCTTGACCAAGCCTTGTTGGCTGAAGGTGGTCAACTGGATGACCCAGCGTCATATGTTCAGCGTTTGAACAAATTGCTGTTGGAACTTAGCCAATAAGTAGCAGGTTCAAGTAAGAATAGAAAAAGGCGGCCCGTGAATTCGGAGCCGCCTTTTTTGTATCTATTTATTTGTGGATCAAACAGTTTCAGATGAATAATCTCAGCCAAAAAGTGGCACTAGCTCGGGGGGGAAGGTCAGCATTAACGCTGATTAAAAAGGCTCCGGTGGAACCTTTTTAATTTCAACCGGGGTGCCTTATTCGGATGTTAAGGTTTGAATATAAGCGACCACATCTTCAATATCTTGATCACTTAAGTCTAAAGCCATCGACCGCATCATCTGGCCATTATCATCTTCCTCATGGTTGCCACGCCTGCCGGCGCGGAAATTTTCCAGCTGTGTTATCAGGTACCAATCATATTGCCCTTCTAGCCTTGGCGCTTCATTGTCCTCGCTGCCTTGAGCTTGCTCGCCATGACAAGCAGAACAGACGTTAAAAACTGCCTTACCATTGTCAAGATTACCATCGGCACTCGCACTCATGGGATAACCACTGATGATCATCGCTAATACCATCAATAAACGCATATACGCTCTCCATCCAGTTTTAACGTTATTGTTCTACTTTCATTAATGGCTAGCCTAATTTTTGTCTTTGGGGCCTTTTTTGGTTATGTAGTCAGCCTGAACAACCTCTTGCATATAGGTTGTCAAAGCGGCCAATTCTACTGAATTCCAGGGTAGTGGCTCAGTTTTCATTGGCACAATCATACACAGTTGCACCATGCCTTCGGCGCTAACCTCGTCAAGTTTGGTCTTCTTTTTAGCCATTTTCACGCTATGAGGGTAGGGCTCCAAAAACGTTTTTTTAAAGCGGGAAACATTATTTTTATGGCAGCTTGAGCAGGCTAGTTTGCTATTGCCCAGGCTGGGATCATTCCACAGTTGTTCGCCTTTAGTTAATAACTCCTCATGGCTGGCCGTAGCCGGCATGGTGCCTGCGGGGCGCACGACCCGTTCCTGGTCGACAGATGCAGCGCTGACCGTTGTTATTATTCCGAATAAAGCGAGAGAGATAAG
>Ga0209292_1007649_pt1 | contig 10192 bp, 11 predicted proteins | sample GOMGulsemesocosm_2_FD_184634 | JGI IMG/M metagenome (GOLD analysis project Ga0209292, IMG submission 184634) | Methane-oxidizing microbial communities from mesocosms in the Gulf of Mexico - GOM9C Gulf of Mexico (SPAdes) (version 2) | ecosystem: Environmental > Aquatic > Marine > Cold seeps...
TAGATACAGGCCATTTAGTTATGTCTTAGTGTTTAATAATTACCACTTTTCAACATTTTCAGCATCGAAACCGTAAACAGCTTGAAGCATAGTGTTGACTGCATCAAGTTTTGCTTTATAAGCCACAACTTCTTCTTTAGTTAATACTGGCTTCATGCCAATGTTTTCTTGCATCGTTGCAAATTGTGCAGCAGTCATTGGTGTATGCGGGTTAAACTGTAGGTTTAGAGAGAAACCTTTTAGTTCTGACCAATGTTTAGCAAGGTTGGCGTAATCACTCGATGAGTAATCAGCAGCGCCTAATTTGTCTAAATCAGCTTTTACATCATTAACGTAATGAACTACTGTTGCCGAAATAGCTTTTTCCCATGTTAATACAGCCACATCACGTTGCTCTAATAACGTCGTCATTTCATCGGCAGTGATATCACGACCAGCTGCACTGTTTACAATTGCACGGCCCATTAAGAACGCATCAAATGCTTGTTTAGTGAAATCTGTTGGGTTTGCATTACCAACTGTTCCCACATCGCGTTTTGCAGCGTTGGTTGAGTTACCAAAGTTAATTTCGCCAGTTAAATCAATTACGCCATCAGCATCATCGCCGCCGATATCGTTATAACCTTTGTTCCAATCGTCACGATCGCCTTTTGCACGAATTTCTAAATCGGTGTAATCGTTGTAGTTGTGCGCTGCGCCAAAGTAACCAAAGCCTTCGTCAAATTGATGTTCGACAGAAGTATATGACTTAGTCCCTTTATCTTGTGCATCGCTAGCAGACTTAAGGCCTTTGCCGTCGGTAGCATGATCTAAATAATCATCAGTTCCTTGCGAGTAGTTTACTGCGCCTAGTAGGAATTTTTGAAGCAGTTGCTTGATGTCAGTACCATCTTCTTGCAGGTAAAGTTTAGTGATTTGTTGGTCAATGATATCGTTACGAACAGCGCCATCAATTTGTGTTTGAACATTTGCTGCTAGCTGATCAATTAATGCTACTACTACGCCATCAGGCGTTACAGAGCCTTTGTCGTTCCAACCAACTAACTCTGTTGTCCAATCTTTATGTTGGGTAGAGTCTGCGCCATCATTACCTGCAATTTTTCCTTGCAAGTTTTTATGAGAGCTACTAATAGCACGTAATGTTGTTTGCTTTGCTGTAGGTGTCGTGGTCACCGTCAATGCATCATCGGCATCTTCATCCCACTGCGCTTCAGTTGAGGCATACATACGCATTAATTTTGCTTTAGCCATTGCTCCAGATGTAATAACACCATCTTTAACGTCTTTAGCTAACCCAAAATCTTGTTCGCTGTCATTACCAATATAGCTATTTAACTGGCTAATAAGAACGTGGCGTGCTGCTTGCCCTGAGTGGTTAACACTGCTTGTGTCTGCTTCAAATTTGCTCGTAAATGTATACGTCGTAGGAACAGTTAATGCGTCAATAACTGACTTAACACCATCACTGTCGGTAACAGTCACTGTTAACTCTTGATCATAAGTATTTGACGCGCTGTCAGTAACTGTAACAGTTAGCTTAACTGACATTTCTTTTTCGAAGTTTAACGAAGTATCAGCTTTTAATTTTAGCTCTGCGCCGCTGATTTCAAAACGGTCATCTGAAACAGTATAAGTGAACGTATCAGCAGTATCAGTATCGGTAGTGGTTAATGTACCAACAACAGCAGCAACGGCATTTTCATCAACTGTACTAGCCGATAAAGCAACGGCTGTTGGGGCTGTATTAGTTGGAGTTGGAGTTGGAGTTGGTGTAGTGGTTTTACTTGAGCTACCACCACATGCACTTAAACCTAAAGAAAGAAGAACGGCACTTGCAATAATACTTGGTTTAGTTTTGAACATACTGATTCCAATGACTGAGTAAATGATTAATTTGGCGTTATTTTACATTTAAACAAATGATAATCAATATCATTATCTTGTTTATTAACGTAAGTATTGGAGTTTATGAACTAAGTTAAGGAATTTTCATCAATTTTTAATAAAAATTAATTTTTACAAATGATAATTAGGGGGCTTGAAGGGGGGGGGATATAAGAAAATGGCGAGTAAATACTCGCCATTTTGAGGTTTTTATTTATCGAAACAGATTTCGATGACGGCATTACCATCTTCAGATGTGAATGGGATCATGATTTTTGTGCCATCAGACAAATGCGAAATACTATGGTTTTTTCCAGAGACAACCACAGGCGTTGCCATATCAAACTCATATCCTTTCTCGCCTAATATGTTTTTAGCGCTACCCGTAACCATGTTGGTTATTTCGCCCACCATATCAGTCACTTCTTCATCTACACTGTCAGGCGCTTCACCTAACATGCGCATCATAATTTTTAAGGCCAATGACTCTTCAAAAGAGATAGATAATGAACCTTTGGTGTCAGGACCTATCATGCCAATCAGACCAGAAACATCACCATGGGCCGTTGAATTTTGTTTAAGTGCTGGTTTTCCAGGCGTTAATGTTGTGCTTGCCATTGTTTTTAAAACATTTAGCAATGAATCTAAAAAGGGATTTATAAAATCAGCGTTCATTTTGTTATCTCATCCTTTGTGTAATTAAATCTAGTCTAGTCTTGGCGGCAGTTATGACACAAGCCCCTTGCTTCAACTGTTTGACTATGAATTTGGAAATCGTTCAATCTTGCTTGTTCATTTAGAGATTGTTGGATTTGCGGAGAATGCACTTCTTGCACTTCTTGACAACGTTCACATATAAATAACTGTAACTGATGGTTATCAGAAAAATGATTACACGCTATAAAGGCATTTTGAGACTCAACGCGATGAATAAAGTGTTGCTCCAACAAAAAATCAAGTGCGCGATAAACTGTGGGCGGTTTTGCACCAACGTCTGTTTCTTTTAAGCTATCAAGTAAATCATAAGCACTGACAGCGCCGCCATGAATAAGCATTAATTCTAGAACTTTCTGACGTGTTTGCGTAAAACGTGCACCACGTTCAGCACATAATGATTGGGCTTGTGTTAATAGATTGGTAATTTCTTTAGTCATCAATTTGATACTTTTATTCATTTTATTTACTTTATCATGGCGGTGTCGTTTTGATAAGTTGTTGCGCTAATTATTTAATAGAACCTTTGGTACGTGCTTAAGCTATTTAGATGAGAGTGTTCTAGAAGGGGCAGATTAGGAGCAAACACCTCCCCGCAGAATATGAGAGAATGTATTTGTTTTTAGGCAATGGGGAATTATATAGTGGAGTCGAAAGTGCAAAGGATCATTAATGCGGCGATAGAATCGACGAAACTTACTGTTAAAGGCTATGAGTTAACTCCAGGACAAGTACTGTTACGACAAGGTGAGCCGCAGCATTTTGGGTATTTAATAAAATCAGGAACCCTACGTGCTTGCCATTATGGGGATGAGGGTAATGAGTTTTGTAAGGAATATTACTTTGCGGGTGAGTTTTGTTTTTTATACGCTTGTTGGTTAACAAATTCTCATGCTGACTTTCAAATAGAAGCGCTTACAGATGCAACGGTTGTGCGATTACCCTTAACTTTATTAGAAACACCGAGCTGGCAAGTGGTGAAAATGACACTGCTCACTGAGCAGTTGTTATATAAAGAAGCCAAAGAAAAATTCTTTCTGCTCAATAATCCGCAGCAGCGTTATGTGCATATGGCGCAACATTTCCCACATTGGTTAACTAGCCTTAATGATAAACAGTTGGCTGCCTACATCGGCATTAGCCCTATTAGTTTATCTAGAATTAAAAAACGTATAAATCAGTCAGAAGTTGTCAACTAATGCATTAACATAAGTTAATCCCCCCAAACACATTATCTTTCATAATATGGTTTTCGATGACCGAGGTTCTTATGTCAGATTTTGTTCTATCCCAGCTTTTAATTTCAATCGCAATTGTGTTTGATATCGCTTCATTTCAGTTTAAAAAACGTCAACATATTCTGAGCTGTTTGAGTGTCGCTGGCGTATTAATTTGTGCGCATTTTATATTGCTATCACAATGGACTGCTGCAGGTGTGATGGCCATCGCTACAGTGCGTTATGTCATAAGCATTTTTACGGCGGCTAAATATTATCGATGGTTATTTATGGCTGGCGCTATCATTTTGACTATATTTACATTCTCTTCACTGGTGAGTTTATTAAGTCTTATGGGATCGTTATTTCAAACCGCTGCCGCATTTAATAAAGAGGATAAGCGGCTGCGACAATTAATGATCATAGGCACCTGTTTTTGGTTGTTGCATAACCTTATCATTCACTCGCCATTAGCGGTATTAATGGAAGTTATTTTCTTATGCAGTAATTTAGCCGCGTACTATCGTTTTTATTTGAGACAAAGCATTAAATTGTGAGGTTTATTCCATGTCAGCCACTTTTCTAAACATTGTTTTAGCAGGCAATGGGTTAGGCAATAACATGAATTTATTATAAATACTCCATCGATTTAACTTTGGCTTTGTTGCAGTGAGCTCTTGGTGAGTAGAATCATCAAGAATAACTTCGCAAGTGAGTGAGTTCATTGGATAGAGTTCAGTGACTAACGCATCTAAACAATAGATAAAACGATCAGGCATTGAAATGTTATGAGGTAGTTCTCTCTCGTTAGTAGCAATTTGAAATTTAGCCCAAGTATTACCCAGTTTAGCGGCTACTTCTAGAGGATTAATCGCAATATCGGTAAGCTTTATTTTATGTTTATCGAGCATGTTTATCAGGACTAAAGCACTTTGAATATCCCCAGATAGAGCGCCTTTTTCGAGCCAGAATATTGCCAAATCAATATTCTTTTTTACCCCTAAACCTGCTAAATACATTTGGGCAATTCTAAACTCTGGCCCTGCGTGATAAAAGAGATTAAATAACCTGTGGTCTATTTTGTAAGGTGTTTGAGAAAGTTGCTTTTCTTTAAGTTTAAATCGCTCATTAAACTCTGGCTGTGCGTTTTTAAACCAATAGATTGCTTTGGAATATTCTTTACTATCATAGTGCTTCATAGCCATTAGATAAGCTGATAAAGAACTTTCTTTGTAGAGCGTGCTGTTGATGACATTTGGAGATGATACCTCATGGTAAGATTCTATACCTAAAACCTTTTGCAATGCTTTAGGTGTTAAATCCAGCATGATGTCATGTTCAGTTTTAGGGCGAGAGGGCATGGCGGAATATTGACGAAATTGAGCCTTTAGGTATCTCATTTTTCTTTGTCTTATTTGCTTTTCATTTAGTCCATATTGACGGGCTGAGTAATGTGAAGGTGCCTCGACAATTTTCTTTATAGATGAGAAAGACCTTATTTTCTGAAGTTTAAAACCAGCTTCCTGTTCAGTCGCTTGAGCCATGAAAAACGGAGTCAGGCTAACTATAAACAGCAATGTTAGTATGCGAGATTTAACCATGTTCTGTTTTCCATTGTTCAATAAGTATATTGGAGCGCTCCAGCAGAGCATCAAATTCCTCGGAGGTCACCATTTTTTTTAAAAAGTCGATATCAGTTTGAGCAGAAAAGCATCCGGCTTGAAGTGCTAATCGATAAAACATTAACGCCTGACTTATGTTGCTATTGATAGATGCATCAAACTCGTTGAAAACCCTAAGTTGCCTTCCTCTATTTTGCAGTGCTTTACCGTGGCCATTTTTTGCAGCGAGTAACATCCAGTCTCGTGGTAACTCATCGGGCAGGGTAATTTGTATATTACGTTCTTGTAATAAACCGAGTTGATATTGTGACTCTCTGTTGCCTTTATCTGCGGAGCTTTTTATGAGTTGATGAATCTGCGTTAACTCATAACTAAGAGGTTCATTTTTTGCAATTCGAAAGGAGTTTATTTCAAGGTACAGGGCGGCAAGCATCTGTTGGGCCTGGGCGTCCCCTTCATTAACTTGGAGATTTAATAGTTCAATCGCATCTGTATATTTTCCTTGACGAATGAGTTCTTTGCTGGTGTCAATGTCAGAACAGCTGATGGTTGAAATAAGCATGAGATATATAAGTAGGTTCTTGCGATTCATTTTAATATCTAGTTAATTTTAAAGATAAATAATTTAAGGAACATTAACATGCTGCTGATAAATTGTGCATGTTTATTAATGAATTTATGCCAAATTTTTGAGAGTCGTATGAAATGTGACCGCCGCTTATAAGGCGGTTAATATTAAGAGATGAAACTCTATACATTATGCTAATTGAGTGGCATTGTTTAGCCCTCATAAACGTCTTTTAAGAACGAAATCATATGTCTTTATTCCCTTCAATTACCGATGCTATTGGTCGTAATGTTATTGATTGTGCAAAGAAAGTGACTATACCTGCTGACACAACTATTTTTTACCAAGGTAGTCAGTGTGACAATTACTTGCTGGTTACCAAAGGGGTGGTTAAAGTTTTTACCCGCAGTGAAAATGGACGAGAAATCGTACTTTATCGTGTTAACAAAGAGCAATCTTGTACCTTAACAACAACGTGTTTGTTAGCAAATAACCAATACCCTGCAGAGGGCGTTAGCGAAACCATGGTTGAAGCCTTAGTTATTCCTGCAAAAATGTTCAATCTTGGCTTGGCCCAATCGACTAGTTTTCGTGAGTTTGTCTTTAATACTTACGCAAAACGCTTATGTGATGTGATTAGCCTAGTCGGCGAAGTAAGCTTTAACCGCATTGATGTGCGATTAGCTAAGCAGTTAATTTTAAGTCAGAGTGACGTGCTGACCACAACTCATCAAACTTTAGCAACGGAGTTAGGCACAGCGCGCGAAGTGGTGAGCCGCCAATTAAAAAGCTTTGAAGATAAAAAATTGATTGCACTATCCCGAGGAAAAATAACCCTGATAGATATGAATCAATTAAATAAATTAGCTAATACGGCTCTTGTGTGACTTTGTCACTGAGTCTCATGTGTTTTTTACGTAAATTGTTCTTATACCATTTATAAATTAACGCGGAGTATAGAACATGAAAAATGTAGGTCGTCTTGATCAAATTTTACGTATTTTAATCGGAGTCATGGCACTTAGTTTAGTATTTATTGGACCACAAACAGTTTGGGGATGGTTAGGCGTCATCCCATTAATGACAGGTTTAGTGAATTTTTGTCCTCTCTATAAAATACTTGGCTTAAAAACTTGTGCCCTAAAATAGTTGCCTGCTAGGTAATTTAAGGCAGGGACAAGCTGCCTTGAATTATGCTTAATTAATCACGTCTCAACATAGCTGTGCTCAGTCTATTTACTTATTAAATTGTCATCAGCGATGGTGATTACTTCTGGTAGATTAAGCTCTGCAGCGCTATGGATAGGCAGAAATATTTCAAACTTACTGCCTTGTCCAACGATAGAGCTCGCTTCAATGTGCCCATCATGTTCATCTATAATTGATCGAACAATATGCAAGCCTAAGCCTGTTCCTTTACCGACTGGTTTTGTCGTAAAAAATGGGTCAAAGATATTTTTTAAATGCTCTTGGCTTATTCCGGAACCATCATCTTCAAAGCGAATATTTATCTCGTCTTTTACTATGCCTGAATAAATTGAAATTCGACCAGTATTTTCAATCGCATGTGAGGCGTTAACCAACATGTTAATAAATACTTGTAATAGCTTTTGAGGAAAGGCCATAACACTGACATTTGCATTAAGACTTTTCACTATTTTTACTTTATATTTTAATTCATTAGCTACCAATGTCAGGCTTTGTTCTATTAAGCTATCAATGCTGATTAATTCAGGTGTTTTGCTGTCAACATGGGCATAATTACCTAGATCTTTAATTATTTTACTTATCCTTATTGTGCCTTCCAACGATGATTCAATTAAGGGATTAATATCGTCAAGAATGTAATCTAAATCATTCTTTTGATAGAACGCTTTGGCCTGCTCTTGTTGGTCGGCGATTTTCACCAGCTTGATGTAATCAGTCAAAGGGGTAATGTAATCAGCCAGCACATCTAAATTACTATGAATAAACCCAACAGGGTTGTTTATTTCATGGGCTATTCCCGCTGACAACTGCCCGATAGAAGCTAGTTTTTCAGCATTTACCAATTGTTGATTTAATGATGACAATGCTTTTTGACTGTGTTTTCTTTCATTAATATCAGTGATTGTTAATAGGTAATTAATTGAGCCATTGATGGCTATTTCTCGCCCTGAAAATTCTATATATGGGTTTTCAAAACTCGGCGCCAATAGCGACTCTTCCATGTTTCTTAGTAACATTTTTGTATCAAACTGACCGTCTAACATTGAAAGCACTGGTAAAAATATGGCAATGTTTTGACTGATTATCTCTTCTTTTGTTTTTGAGAATAACCTGCAAGCCTCGGGATTACATTCTTGTATAACTCCGTGATCATTTAATAATAATAAAGAGCAGGGGATGGTGTTCATGATTGCTTTAATTTGTTTGTTTTTAGTGATTACATTGCGGCGTTCTTGATCTGCTTTGTGCTTTTCTACGGTGATCCGCTGCGTAAATGACTCAATAGCAGAAGATAAAGCAATGACCTCTGCAGGTGCATCTTCTTGCATAAACTCCACGTTTTGCTCTAAATCACTGGATTGTTGTGCAGCTTCGGTAATGTTTTCGATGGGTTTGACAATGTATTTGCTAAACCATGTCACGATAAAGGAAATGAAAATGAGATAGAGCGAAATGATGACCCAAGTTAGTATTGCTAAAAAACTATTGGCATCGATTAATTTATTTTCTAATGCCGAGTTATCAACTGAAACTTGTTGTAATAATGTTTCTAAGGTCATGACGTATTTAGCCGTTAAGGAGTCAGACTTTGTAATAGTCGATTGCCAAACCTTGTCATCTATCCGTGTTAGTTGTGCAAACGAATCGATAATAGTTTTGTTACTTTTTATAATAGCGAGCAGTTGCTGTATTAATTTATTATTACTTTTATCCGTTGTTTTGATTGCTATCAATGTTTGCGTTAATTGCTTTGATTGAATGTTGATGCCATTAACCAGATAGGTTTGTTTGCCAGAGAATAATAAGTCCTGGGTAGTTAACCATGCTTGTGACATGGTCGATATATGATTAACCGTTTGGGCCAATAGTCTCGACTCAAAATGTTCACGAGAAATGCTCTCTACTTTTTGATTTTGACTCCACAGCGTGGCAAAAATAATCATGCCTGAGACCAGCGTTGAAACGGCTAATAACTGATTATAATTAGATATTTTCATAATATTATTATCCTTTTAAAGAGCCGAATAGAGGCGTTTTAATGATTAAGTGTTTTCAATTCTTTTCCCCACAACAAATCAGTAATCAATAGTGTTTTTAGGGCGCTTCTAAGAACGACGCTGGTTAGCTCAGGGGCATTGTTTGCAGTATCAACTAACGCGATGTTTGCCGTTAAACCATCTTCATTGAGCAGTGTTTTTAACTCTTGAAAATTTTTGCCAATGAATGCACTTTTAAATAGACCACTTCCAATAACCGATTTTTTGGGGCTGCGACAACGCTGACACGCAAAGTTTTGTATTCTAAGGTTTTTATCTATCGCCCATACTATTTCTACCAATCCCCATTTGCTTTGCTCTGATCTCACATGTACATAACCTAGAGCTTTGGTGTTTTTCATGGCGACATATAACGTGTGCTTGCCCAGTTCGCTAAAATGAAGGTCGTTACGGGGCAAAGCAAGTTGTACCTGTTTTCGAGTATGATTATCCACGGCTTTAACAATGGATAGTTGATTTGTCTTTTGTGGGTAGAGCTGTTTTATTTGTGAGACGGGATCTCGCAAAGAACAGTAGGCATCAGCGTATACACTAGGTAAAAGCAGCATAGACAGCATAAAGAATATAATGACTTTCATATTAGTACCTATACCTTAATTGAATTCGAAGAAGGTGTTGTTTTTTGCCTGTTGAAGGCGTATTCAATTGCCTACGACTCGATAGGCTTAACTCCAATTGTGTATCAATTTGATAACTTAATCCAAAGTTGACTAGTTGATGGGTGTTAGTGTCATTCTCTCTATCGGTTAAAATGTATTGCCCATAGATCTTAAGTTGCTCATCAAGAGATGTTTTGCTCAATTCCAGCAAACTATATTTTTCCTTTAACCATTGGTGCGACGTTTTATTGTCTTTCCCAAAGGCTATTTCGCCCATTAATCCCCATGTTTGCCAATAATATTGCCAATCAAAAGCCAATCG